>Ga0180431_10000185_pt1 | contig 85732 bp, 70 predicted proteins | sample SS_ome_11_FD_132459 | JGI IMG/M metagenome (GOLD analysis project Ga0180431, IMG submission 132459) | Hypersaline lake sediment archaeal communities from the Salton Sea, California, USA - SS_1_MS_1 metaG | ecosystem: Environmental > Aquatic > Non-marine Saline and Alkaline > Hypersaline >...
CTTACGCTGATGGTGCCGGCGTTCCTGGCGGGGAACAGCAGCGGTTATGGCTGGGACCTGAGGATAAGGCAGAAGCCCTTCGCCGCGAGGGATGCCGCGACCGCGCCGGAAGAAATCATACCGACTGAGGACCTGATAGGCAGGGCCTGGCAGGCGTTGTGTGATATGAACGAAGAAGCTCTCAAGGAAAGTTTGTGCGTTCTTGAAAGTTTTTACGGGTTCAGGTGGGCTCTTTTTGTCGGCAGGCGGGGCAGGAGAAAGATCGAGAAACTGTTGAGCATGAAGCCGTCAGAAGCGGTAGCGATTGTGGAAAAGACAAATATCCCCGGTCTGGTAAAAAATTTAGGCCTGAGCGACATAAAAGCTTCCAAGGTGATCAGGTCTCTTGTGGGCCTGGCGGAAAACGTGGAACAGCATGTGGTAACCGGATTCGGGGTGCTCCTGGCACGCGGGATATACAGCGAGAAAAAAGGCAGAGGTGTAGAGGTAGTCGCCCTGGATAACGGAAAAGGGATAAGGGATATCGCCCTGGCGGTGAAAGAGGGGGTTTCCCTGGATAAAACAGGGGGAAGCGCGGGAATGGCCCTGACCAGGCTGGTCAGGGATATGGACTATGTGGAGATCTTGTCCCGGGGGCGGCAATGGTTCAAGACGAAAAAGGCCAGGGACGCGGAAATGGAGCACGGGGGCACCAAGGTCGTGGCAAGGAAATGGGCGGGGATAAAACGCAAGGCCCCCGACCCGGCCGGACCCGTGTTTGAGCTTGAGATGCCGGGCATTATTACCGAAGCCCATGAGGATTTTGTGTCCGGCGAAATAAGAAAATTCATCAAGAGCATCGAAGAAGTTCCGGAAGGTAAAAGAGTCAGCATAGACGACGTTCTCAACGAGCTGGCGCGCAATATCATGGAACACGGCAGGGGAGGTGTCATCCGGGTGTACGCCGGAAGGGACAAGTCCGGCGCGATCACCGGCCTGAAGATCGTTGCCGTGGATAACGGAGAAGGCCTGACGCGTGATCCGAACGAACTGGTCAGGGACAGCATCAAAGCCGCGGAAGGCGCGCTCAGGGGCTTCGGCTTCAAAAGGATAGCGTTCGATCCGGATCATGTCGTGATCGAGTCGAAAGGCAGAAAAGCGTATGGCGAGAAGTGGACCGGGATCAGCACGGACGAGAATGCCGGGCTCTGGTTCGCCCAGAGCGGCACGAGCGATATCACTGCCGGCACGATGATAACGCTGGAATTTCACCTGATCCAGCCGCCCGCGGAATTTTCTGAAGTCGCGAGCAGGATCTTCAGGGCATTGGGTATTGTTCCCGCGAAACTGGAGTGGCGAAGGGAAAAAGGGTTCGACATTGCCGAGGTGCCGCTGGAAAAACTCAACAGTTACGCGATCAGGACGGCATTCAGGGTCTTGGAGAAGGATGAGCTGGAAGGGGCCCTGTCGATAGTGAACCATAACGATAAACCTCTGTTTTTAAGCCTGCAAAGAACAGGCAAGGACCCCGTGGTCATAGACCTGTCCGTTTATTACGGGGACAGCGACAAGAGGAAAGCGGAATCCGCGAAAAAAAGAAAGAAGAAATTGTTCCCCGATTTCTGGCCCCGGGTTCTTAAGTCCGCTTACGCGTATGCCATGTTCGATAATTCCGGAGAATTGATCGAGATAAAGTCCGCCCCGCCCACCGACGGCAAAGCATACCCGCCGGGTATGACGGTTTTAAGCATTCCTGTTCTGCCGGGTGTTTATACCGGCGTCAACCCCTCAAGCGAAGTAAGCGCGAAAGCCGCCTTAAAATACGCCAAACCCGGGATGAAGGTGCTGGTCATCGGGACGGGCAGCGGGCTTGAGGCCCGCATAGCCGCCGAGAAAGGGGCTTTTGTAGACGCGGTGGACATAAAAGAGATGGCGGTGGAGAACACGAAGCTCACCTGTTCTTTGGGAGGCGCCGGGAGCAGGGTAAACGCCTTTCGCAATGACCTGTTCGACGGGCTGGGTCAGTATGACCTTATCATATTCAACATGCCGCATATAACCATGCCGCACGGGAGCAGTGTGGACCTGGGTACCGGGCTGATAACGCCCGATGACAGGAACGTAAAGGACTTTGGCGAAGCGGTCCTGAAGCGGGTCGCCGCAAATATAGCTGAACATATGACCGATGGCGGCAAAGCGGTTCTGGTCAACAGCTACTTGAAGTATGTGGAGGAACTGCTGAGCGAAAAAACGGGACTGGCGGTTTCCGCAGACTCATTCGGCCTGGTCAGCAATTCAAGGGCCTATATAATTTCCAAGGAGAAGGCGAGATCGGGCAGGGGAGATGGTTTGCAGCGTGAAGATCCGCCTGCCGAAGGCTCTCCATGCAGCATGTTCGAGATCCTGCGGGCAAAAGAAGGCTTTGCCTTTGCCGAGCAGATCCGGCTGGAAACGAAAGGAGGGATGCCAGACGGGCATCTTTCGCTTGAAGTGGTAAAACGCGACCTGGGGACACTCGTTTTTCTCGGTCTGGTCGAAAAGGACGGTGAAGGCGATTACGCCATATTCAGGGCGATGGAACTGAGCCCGGCAGGATGGGAGATCGCGGAACCCGTCCTTAAAAAGCTCGGCCCGCGGCCTTCCGCCGGGGAAAAACGAGCAGCAAAGGAAAGGCTCCGCCGACGTTTATTTTCCATTATCACGCTTAGCGCCGCACCCCCCGAAAAGGATGTTCAGGCGGTCCGGAAAGCGGTCAGCAGGGTCCCCCGCATAAGGAATTTTGAAAGAGATTTTAAATTTACCGGGCTTATTAAAACGGGCAATTCCGTGTTGCGGAAATACGAATATGTCGGGGAAGATAAGATCCTCACCAACGCGATAGAGCTCAAAAAGGGCAATTATTATATTACGAAAGATTCGACATTGTATGGCCATCGGCACGGCAATTTGGAGATCTTCCTGCTGCCTCAGGTCGAGATCCTTTCCTTCATAAACCCCGCGAATACAAACCCCTGCCTGCCCAAGTTCATCGGCCTGGTCCCCACGGACGGCATGGACGGGTTTTCAAGCAAGAAAGTGCCTCTTTTTGAATTCATTGACGGCAGGACCCTGGAAGATCATGCCAGGGCGCTGCGCCTGAGGCCCCTTCGTGCCGTAGAATCGGCCTTTCTTGACCTGGCGGAAAAGACCCTGAAAGGATACAGGCAGACCTACTTGAATAACGGGTATGTTCACGGCGATATCGACCCCACCGCGATCATGGCCGTGGAAGATAACGGAGCGTTAAAAAGAGTGGTGTATGTCGATAATGACACCGTGACCCCGCTGGACAAGGGGGGAAGGATAAACAAGATCCGGAAATGGTTCACCAAAGGGTATTACATGAGCGGGGACAGGATCAACAGGGTCAAAGCCGAAGATACCCCGACAAGAGAACTTTGCCTGCCCAGGGACGATGTATATGCCCTGTGTGTCACTCTGCTGGAGAGCATAAAATCGACGTTCCGCAAACTGCCCGACAAAAAGAGAAGAAAACCGACGAGAAAAATCAATAAGCTGGTAAGGGCCTTAAAAAAGTACAAGGAACTATCCGAGAAGGAAAACGCCGGCGATAGACTTCTGACCGAGCTTATAAAGGAAGTGGACGGCATCATGATCGGCAAAAAGCGCCCGGAGCCCGGCGCAGTGCCGCCGACCTCCGAAGGCTCGCCCTACAACACGTTCGAGATCCTCAGGGCGGAAAACAGATTTATTTCGGCTCAGGATATCGCCGGAAAGAGCGGCCTGTCGATGGAACATACAATAAAACGCGACCTGGGGGTGCTGGACCGTCTCGGCCTTGTGGAAAGAAAAGGGAGCGGCAGGGGCGCGGTATACCGGGCGATGGTCTTGAAACCTGTTGAATTGGAGATCGTAACATCCATCCTTAAGGATCTTGGCGCAAAACCCGCCAGCGCCGAGACAAAAGCCGCCAGAGAAAAGCTTGAAAAAGGCGGCATAATTATAGGCCCCGACACCGTGCTGGAAGAATTCAGGAAAAAGAAGATCAGGTGGCCCAGGGTAATGAAGGAGGCCCGCCGTCATCTTGTGGAAATACTTGCGCGGGAGGCGGGTAAAAAATCCGGGGAAGTGGATACGGTCGATCTTGCCAAACAGCTTGAGGCGTTCGGCGGCAAATCACTGTCCGGCCTTCTAACGTTTTACGTGAGAATGAACGGGCTTTCCGGCAGAGGTTCTTTTCACAGGGCTCTCAGAATAATCAAGAAACATCTGGGGATAAGGAACCTCCTGCCCTTAAGAAGAAAGGAGCTCAGGTTTACAGAGGACAGCTGGTCAAAGACGAAGGAGCTGTTGCACAGGTACAGGGGATACGAAGATCTGCCCCACGGCCTTGAAAAATTTGTCAAACGGCATTTTGGCAGCTTAACCAACGCCGATATAGTCGCCTTGGCCCTGGATGCGGAAACGGGCAACAAGGCCAGTTTCGTCGCTCTTCATGCCGTATGCAAACATGCCGTGCAGGGCGTAATGAATAATCATAAGGATGATATCGGGGATCACGGCCTGTCCGACCTTCTGAACGATGTTCTCATGAAGACGGTGCTGGCGTTCGGAGATCACAAGCACGAGATATTCGTGCCGTATTTTCAGGCGGCTTTCCAAAATGCCTTAATGGATCATTACAGGCGCCTCAAAAGGAATAGAGAAGTAAGTCTGACCGGTCCCATTAAGGAAGATGCCGATCATATTTTCCGCAGAGGTCGGCTCACGGCGCTGACCGATGAAGAAATAAAGGAGCTTCTGGACCTTCTGAAGGAGGTCCTTCCGGATACCAGGCACAAGGAAAGGGATATACAGATCTTCAAGGAAAAGTATTTTGATGATGACACAACCAGGGAGTTGATGGACAGGTATGGCATGAGCGAATCTTCGGTCCTTGGGGTCTGCAAGAATATCATAGATAGAATTGCCAAAAACACGAGATTGAAGAAAGCATTTTCGGCAATAATGCCCGGCAATGCGGGGCCCGACGGTTTTATATGGCAGGGCGTGTATCCGCTGAAAGAATTCCTGTCACGGCTTGATGATATCAAAAAGAACGATATTACGGACGAATACAGGGACAGGATAGTACGGTTATCGGGCATGATCGACCTGCCGCAGCTTGAGATACCGCAGTACGAGAGAATATCCCTGAAGGGCCTGCTGGAGGGACTGCGGAAAGGGAAGACCAGGATATACGGCTTTGAGTCTATTGTAAACGGACCGGACGATTTTTTCCTGGGGCGGAATGATGAAGGAGAAGAACTGTTCTTTGCCACTGATGTTATTACCGAACTGGAAAACCGCGGTTCTCCGGCCATTGTCGACGAATATCTGCTGCACGAACTTCTCTGCCCCTTCCTGGGCCATTACAACGCCATTTTAGTCCAGCAGGACCTTTTTCCCGACAATTATCCCGATAAAAGAAAACTTCAGGAGCAGCTTAAATTCACCCCGTACAAGGGATTATTGGGAAAGGCTTTGAGGGATATAATAGAGGAGCGTCTCTCCGGTCGATCCGGACTTGACCAGGGCGAATTCGAGAAAAAATATATAGTTTCCCGTCACGCACAGCCGCCCGAAGATCTTTCGGTTCTGGATTCAGTCGTCGTAACCAAGGAAGAAGCGGAATCGCCTTTGCGCCGCCCGACCGTTGATGCCAAAAACCGCAAGGCAATGGAGATGTTCAAGGCCTTAAGCCCCGGGGATGCCAGGGAACCCATCGGCTTTGACCCGGGCGTTGCGCCGGTCGTTCCGCAGGATTTCCGCAACCGCGCGCAACTGGCGGAATTTCTGTTCGGTGAGCTGGTCAAGAACATGCAGGAGTTCGTTTCACTCGCGCAGCCCGAAGCTGATTTCTATTTCAGGATCGAAAAGGTCAAAAGGGCGGACGGCACGGTGGGCGTGCGTATCATGGCCGTGGACCGCGGCAGGGGCATACCGGTGCCCGATGCGTTTGAAAAACCACGGGTAAGAAGAAAATATGTGTCCCCGGAGAGCACCCTTGAATCGGTGAGAGGTGTTTTTCTGTCGGGCCTCAGGCGCCTCGGGCGGATCGATGACATTACGGTGGAAGGCGCCAGCAGGGGCAAAGGCGTAAGGTATTATCATGACCCGGCCGGGAACCATGCCGACCTCTTCGAATCGGACCCGAACGAGACAAAAATATCCGTTACCATGTTTCCTTCCCAACAGTTCGAAACGCCCATTTCTCATCAGCCGGAAGAAAAGGAGAAAGCGCAGGAAAGAGAGGAAGGCGCAGTATCCACTTTCGTCATGGGGGCCAAAAGCGGGGACAGGATAAAGATCTGGATAGAGCCGGCGGATTCCGATGAGGTGCATCAGCTCATACAGGGCGAATACACCAAGATGTTCCGATGGTTCACGCAGTTCATGAAAAAAGACGATCAATGGAAGAACGTTGACGAAAAATACAAAGTCCTGAAGGCCTATACCGCGAAAGGGATACTGGAGGCATTATGCGTCTATGAGATGGACAGGGAAGGAAGGTATGGTCTGGGCCCCGGTGTTTGCATCAAGATCCTGGAGGTCGCCCGCCATAATACGGAAAGGGAAAAGGAAGGAAGAAAGTTAAGGGGCGTCGGCAGACGGATGGTCGAAAGCCTGATCAACATAAGCTTGAGGGAAGGCGGGGAAGGCAGGGTGTTCATCCGTCCCCAGGCGAGAAGGGCCTTCTTCAAGATCATCGGGATGCAGACAACGCATTCGCCGGACTTTCTTGAATGGTTCATTTTCGAGCCCGACAAGGCCTGGGAATTCGCGGCAACGCTGGATGAAGAGATAGAACTTCAGAGGGAAGAATTTCTTACCAGGCCCAGGAAACTGCCTTTGATGGAAAGAAAAGATCTAGGCCATGGCAGCAGGTTCAGGATCGACGAGCTTCCGGAAGGAATAGTTAAGACATTTTTACAGTTCCTCAGGAGAAATGACCTGAGCCGCATTATCATCTATGGCGGCGCGGTAAGGAGCTTATTGCTTAACAAGACGCCGTCGGATTTTGACATTGTTATTGAAAAAGAGGCCATACAGGAAAAGACGGGCGTAAACACGTGGGATACCATGTCCGACCTTGCATTTGCGCTGAGCAAGGCAGGTAACAGGATAGAAGTGGAGGATATTCCCTACAGGCTCTTCGAAAAAGCGTTCCTTAATTTCCGGGGTTTTCCGATAGATGTTCTGGGCGTGCTTGACGAAGAAGGCAACATAGAGCCGGATCCGATGGCGGATCTGTCCATGAACAGGATCGGATTCAAGATAGTAGGGGATGAGATAGAACTCATAGATATACACGGGGGGATAGCGGATTTCAAGAGGAAAGCGGCGCGCCTGGTAGGCAAAAAGACAGGCGAGAAAGAAAAAATAGCGCCGGAGAACCTGCACATGCCGCAATTTTTACGGGCTGTCCAATTTATCGATCTATTTGATCTTGAACTTACGCCGCAGACCAAAAAGCTGATAAAGGAATGCGCCGAAACTTATCAATGGGAAGAAGATCCTTATATGAAGGAAAGGCTGGAAGATACCCTGACGTTGATATTCCGGTTTTCCAGAAATCAGAAAGCCACGTTTGACCTGATGAAGGAACTGGGGCTTGTCTCGAAACTGCGCGAATTCGGCATTGAGCCCAATGATTTTGTGATCAAATACGGGCCAAACGGGATGGTTCCCTTCGAAGGTCCGGTGACCGTGCCGAATCTTCCCCTTCCGCAGCCCGAGGAAGATAACCTCCGCGCGGACGACGAAACCGCAGGGGCCCGCGGGAAATTCAGGTCTCAGCTTTCGGAAACGAGACAGAACGATATTACCGGGCAATATAAGGATAAAATAATCAGCTTGTTTAAAGATGCCCTGAAAGGAGAAGAATTATCCCATGAAGACAGAAGCCGATTGCAGGATCAGCTGGAGAAGCTGAAGGAATATAAGATATACGGCTTTAAGTCCATAATGGAATCACCCGATGATTTTATCCTGTACCGGAACGATGCGGAAGCCGGGGAACTCTTTCTTGCCACCGATGTGATCGCCTGGTTGCAGAATCACGGGCCGCCGGAACTGGTTGACGAATATCTTTTCCGGACAATTGCCTCGCCGGATGAATCGAAATTGTACGAAGGGCGATTAGGCAGATCACTATGCAACATAATAAACTGGGAAGTAACGGAGATCACGCAGGCCGGTGCAGCCGAACTGGACGAGGCTCTTTCCGTCCATAACGAGTCCTGGGTGAGGAGCAAATTTTTACAACTGACAAAAGAGCAAATGCGGCACCTTATACGGCAAAAAATGGTCTATCTATTGAAGATCAAGGGGATCGAAAAGCCGGTCAGGGGCGTTCTTCTTACTTATCCGCTTAATACGGGAGGCGAACTTGCAAAAATCGAAGAATATCCTTTATGGGATAACATGTTCAGCGGAAAATCCGGTAAAGGTCCTTTTGATACGCTTCTTTTCTGGGCGATAGGATCCTCAAAAGACGATGCCACCCGGAATATAAACCTTGGTCAGATGTTTATAGATAAAGCAAAAGCACATTTTGATGACGTTCCTTATATAAGCACGTTCAGTCCGGCTGTCGGTTTTGATGGGTTCAGGGAAGAGCTGGAGAAAAAAGGCATCCCGGAGAAGATTATAGAGAAATACGGCATATTTCTTTATCTGGTTTCCCTGAGAGGGGGCGGGTACGAGACATATCTCAGGCGTATCGCAGGGAAAGGATTTATTCTCCCGGAAGAGTTTTTCAAAGAGGAAAAGGCAAAGGCGCGCGATCTGGTCGAGAACTTCCATGTCGTGAAGAATAAGGCAGTGATCGCCGCGGTCCTGCCGCGCAAAGAAGGATATACACGGCCGGATGCGCTGTTCACCATAATGTACGGCTATAAAGGGTTTAAAAATGATGTTAAAGGGTTCAGGCAACTGAAGGAGTGGCGATCCATTATGCCGCCCAGTTCCGAGCGGGCCAAAGCCGAGGACAGGGAAAAGGAGCACGCTATTGACAGGGATGCAAAGATCGCTCAGGATTTTATTGATACCGCTATTGTCCGGGCATTTGAAAGGAAAAAACCGGGTGAGAAAGTTATTTTTGCTCTCGGGACGGATTGGATAAGAGGATATGAAAAGAAAGGATCTCTCCAGCACCAGGTCCTGAACCGCCTGATAATGGCCTTAAGGGGTTTCTGCAAGTCGCAGAACATAATTTTTATAGACAGGGAAGATAAAGACCTGCTGACAGCCGTAAAGACCGAAAAAGCCAAGAAGGGTAATGAAGACGCGAAAGTCATAGTGTTATCCCATGAAAATACCGTTACCTCCGGGGAATTCGAGGCCCTGAGAAAAGATAAGGACATTTTCCTGGCGGGGGTGGACAATAGGAATTTGACCGAAAATACTTACAGTTATATCATGGAAATGCTGACGCTGGCTTTTGAGCTTGCCTTTGATCCGGGTATAGACAGCGGGGACTTTGGCATAACAGTAAAGAAAGACGAAAGATTCCCCGACATCTACATTTTCATCCTTCCAAAAGCGATACCTGTCGAATTCGAAGAACTGCGTGAAAGATATAGAACCCAGGAAACAAAAATCCGCACCGCAGCATAATCAGGGACGTTTTTCAAATCAAACCTAGACCGCACAAAATCCTAAACCTAGATTTGTCCCCAGATTCAATCTCAGACCCGTCCCCAAGGCCAATCTCAGACCTGTCCCCAATAATTTAGAGAATAAGTAGAGGGACAGGTCTGAGAACAAATTTAGGGACAGGTCTGGGAGTAAAATAATTTACGGTCTAGGAACAAAATGAGAAACGTCCCTGAGGTTGGTGAAGTTGGTTGCGGGGGGCGGAATCGAACCGCCGACCTTGAGGTTATGAGCCTCACGAGCTACCTCTGCTCCACCCCGCGCGATAGAATTAAACTCACAATGAATGGAGATTATAACAAATCTGGCATGTAGAGGCAAGCTGTTTTTTATCCGCCGCCGCCGCAAGGCCCAAAAACTGACTTATTGACAGAGGATATTATATATGCTATAAAAAATACTCCGGTTGAGACCCAATGTCCGTTTTTTCTCGATAACAGGGGAGAAAAACATGATAGAGCGATACACGCGTCCGGAAATGGCCAGAATATGGGCGGACGGGAACAAATTTCGCAAGATGCTTGATATCGAGATATTGGCCTGTGAAGCGTTTGCCAGGCAGGGCCTGATCCCTAAAGAAGCGGTAAAGACCATCAGGGAGAAGGCCGATTTTGATGTCGGGCGGATCAAAGAGATCGAGAGCGAAACCCACCACGATGTAGTCGCTTTTATCAGGAATATATCCGAAAACGTAGGCGAAGACGCCAAATATCTTCATTTTGGCCTGACTTCCAGCGATATCCTGGATACGGCTCTTTCCGTTATGATGGCGGAAGCCATGGATATTCTCATAAAGGACGCGGAAGGGCTCATGGCGGCCCTGAAAGAAAAGGCCCTGAAATTCAAGAATACTCCCATGGTCGGGCGCTCGCACGGAGTGCACGCCGAACCCACTTCATTCGGCCTCAAGATGGCGCTTTTTTATAAAGAGATGGAACGCAATCTGAAAAGATTGCGCGAAGCCAGAAATGTTATCGCTGTCGGGAAGATATCCGGTTCAGTAGGGACATTTGCCAACGTAGATCCTTCCGTTGAGGAATATGTATGCCGGAAACTGCATTTAGAACCCGCCGGAGTATCCAGTCAGGTGCTGCAGAGGGACAGGCACGCCCAGTATCTTAGCGCCATCGCGATCGTCGGCGCGACGCTGGAAAAAATAGCGGTCGAGATACGCGGACTGCAGAGAACGGAGATCGGCGAAGTGCAGGAATTTTTCGCCCGTCGCCAGACCGGGTCTTCCAGCATGCCGCATAAGAAGAATCCGATCATCTGCGAACGGATAACGGGCCTGGCCAGGGTGCTTAGGGGCAATGCGGTCGCCGCCATGGAGAACGTGGCCCTGTGGCACGAACGGGATATCTCACATTCGTCCGTTGAGCGCATAATCGTGCCCGACTCCACGATCCTACTGGATTACGCGCTGGATAAAACAACGAACCTGATCTCCACGCTCATCGTGAATGAAGAAAAGATGCTGGACAATATCGGAGCTACGGGGGGACTTATCTATTCGCAGCGGCTGTTGCTTGAGCTTATCAAAAAAGGCGCCACGCGCATGGAAGCGTATGAGATCGTGCAGGGCCTTGCCCTTAGAACGAGCGAGGAGGACGGGAACTTCAAGGACTCCGTGCTTGGAAGCGAAAGGGTCAAGAAGTACATGTCCGGCGGCGAGGTCGAGGATTGTTTCCGGCTCGATCATCACCTCAGGCACATCGATAAGATTTTCAAGAAAATAGGATTGTAACACATGAAGAAAAAAATCACCTACAAGCAGTCCGGGGTCGATATGGATAAAGCGAACCGGCTTATAAAAAACGTGAAGAAGCTTATCGATACGACCAGGGTAAAGGGGAGCATGGATTCCATAGGGGGTTTTGGCGGATTTTTTGATCTCGCACCCTCCGGCGTCAAGGACCCTCTTCTTGTTGCTTCTACCGACGGTGTCGGGACAAAACTTAAGATCGCGCAGTTCGTGGGCAAACACGACACAGTGGGCATAGACCTGGTGGCTATGTGCGTGAACGATGTGCTTTGTTCCGGGGCGAAACCCGTCTTTTTCCTCGATTATTTCGCTACCGGTAAACTCGACGGGAAAACATGGAGCGATGTCCTGAAAGGCATCATCAAGGGGTGCCGCGATGCCGGATGCGCGCTTTTAGGGGGAGAGACCGCGGAAATGCCCGGGATGTATCCGGAAGGAGAATATGACCTGGCCGGCTTTACCGTCGGCGTGGTGGACAGGAAAAAAGTTATTGACGGGAAGAAGATCAGACCCGGCGACGTTCTGCTCGGGATGGCTTCTAACGGCCTCCACTCTAACGGGTATTCGCTCGTGAGGAAGCTGTTTACCAGGTCGCAGCTGGAGAAGGATCACAGGCTTTTTCTGAAGCCCACTCTTATCTATGCGAAACCGTTTCTTGAGGTAGCCCGTTCGGTAAAGATAAAAGGCGTCGCGAACATCACAGGCGGCGGGTTTTACGATAACATACCAAGGATGCTGCCGAAAGGCGTGAAAGCGGTTGTCCACAAAGGCAGCTGGCGTGTTCCGAAGGTTTTCGGGCTCATATCCAAAAAAGCGGACATGGAAGAAAAAGAGCTTTACCGGACGTTCAACATGGGTATAGGCATGACGCTGGTCCTTTCGGCGAAAGACGCGGAAAAGGCCGGAAAATGCCTTGAGAAACAATTCAGGCTGAAAAGCTGGATAATAGGAAAAATCGTCAAAGGGCGAAAAGGCGTAGAGATCATATGATCACGCAGCGCTCGATGCGCGGGACAGAATCAGAGGCCTCGGTTTTATGAACATACTGGTGATCGGCTCCGGGGGGCGCGAGCATACACTGTGCTGGAAGCTGAAACAGAGTCCGGATGTAAAGGGCCTGTATTGCGCTCCCGGCAACGGCGGGACGCTCGCGGATGCCGTCAATGTGGACCTGTCCGTTTCCGAACACCAGGAAGTGATCGATTTTTGCAAGGAGAAGAACATAGATCTGGTCATTGTCGGGCCCGAAGCCCCGCTGGCCGTGGGGATAGCGGATGACCTGGAAGGCGCCGGCATAAGTGTTTTTGGACCCTCTTACGCTGCCAGCCGCATAGAATCCAGCAAGATATTCGCAAAGGAGCTGATGGGCAGGTACAATGTGCCGACAGCGTCTTTTCGGATATTCGACGATTTCAAAAAGGCGGAAGATCATATACGCTCCGAAGGCGCCCCCATAGTTATCAAGGCATACGGCCTGGCGGCGGGCAAGGGAGTCATAGTCACGGAAGATGTCGAAGAAGCCGTCAACGCCGCCCGGGCAATGCTTGTCAAAGGGGAATTCGGATCTGCCGGACAAAAGATCATAGTAGAAGAGTGTCTCACAGGCGAAGAAGCTTCTATCCTGGTGATAACGGACGGGACCAATATCATACCCCTGGCCAGCAGCCAGGATCACAAGCGCGTTTACGACGGTGACAAGGGTCCCAATACCGGTGGAATGGGAGCATATTCCCCTGCACCGGCAGTAAATAATGAGCTTTTTAACGAGGTCATGGAGACGATCATCCGTCCCACCGTTGACGGAATGCGGAATGAAGGGATCATTTATAAAGGGGTTCTTTACGCCGGTATCATGATCACGGATTCCGGTCCCAAGGCGCTTGAATACAATGTGCGTTTCGGAGATCCCGAGACCCAGGTCATACTTCCCCGCATGAAGTCGGACCTGGCGGGACTCTTGATGCGGACAGCCAGCGGCGACCTTTCCGGTGCGGGGATAGAATGGGACGAGCGGGAATGCGTATGCGTCGTGCTTGCCTCCGGGGGTTACCCCGGCGGTTACGAGAAAGGTAAACGCATAACGGGCCTGGAGGAAGCGGCCGCTGAAGGAGCTCTTGTCTTTCATGCGGGGACGCGCCTTGAAGACGGGGATCTGGTCACGTCAGGCGGAAGGGTGCTTAATGTGGCAGGCATGGGAGACGGGATCAAGGAAGCGGTAGCGAATACATACAAAGCTGTCGGCAAGATACATTTTGACGGGATGCATTATAGAAAGGACATAGGATACCGGGCCATAGCCCGCGTAACAGAGGAGTCTGGAATATGAAGAAGAAAACCGCGGTGAGCATAGTCATGGGAAGCGATTCGGATATGCCGGTCATGGCTGAAACCGGCGCCACGCTGGAGAAGTTCGGCATACCCTACGAAGTAAAGATCTTTTCCGCGCATCGTTCGCCGGACAAGACCTCTGATTTCGCGAAAACGGCGAGAAAAAGAGGAGTAAAGGTCATTATAGCCGGCGCCGGGGGCGCGGCTCACCTGGCGGGCGTAATAGCGGCGCATACCACATTACCGGTCATAGGCGTCCCCATGGAGACCAAGCTGGACGGGATAGATTCGCTCCTCTCGACGGTCCAGATGCCGTCAGGCGTTCCCGTGGCGACAGTTTCCATAGGGAAGGCGGGAGCCGTCAACGCCGCGATACTTGCCGCAGAGATAATCGGCGTAAGTTCCGGATCGATCGAAAAGAAACTGCAGGCGCATAAAAAGGAGCTCGTCCGGAAGATCGATGCGAAGAACCGGAAGATAAAGAAAAGGTAAATATCCGCGATCATGAGAAATATAAAAAAAGTGCTTTTTGTGTGTACCGGAAACAGCTGCCGCAGTATAATGGCTGAAGCGTATCTCAAGAAGCGCCTGGAGCAGGAAGGCCTTTTTATAGACGTGAGATCTGCCGGCACGCTGGGCGTGAACGGGCTGACCCCCACCCAGGAAACCCTCAAGGTTCTTGCGGCCGACGGGATCGACCCCGAAGGTTATGAGTCAAAGGAACTGACAGAGGATTACATCAAATGGGCCGATGTTATACTGATCATGGAACCGGATCACAGGGTAAAGGTCCTGGTCATGGCGCCGGAAGCAAAAGAGAAGATCCATTATCTCGGAGAATTCAACAAAGAAGAAGATGTTGTCATACCTGACCCGATAGGACAGCCGCTGGCCTTTTACAGGGAGTCCTTTCGCGTTATAAAAGAGTCAATAGAAGGATTTATAAGATGGCTAGAAAAATAGTGATCGGGGCTGACCACGGGGGATTTTTGCTCAAGGAAAAGATCAAGGCCGCGCTGAAAAAAGCGCGTTATCGCGTTGAAGACGTGGGAACCGATTCCGCCGAGTCGTGCGATTATCCCCGTTTCGGTTTTGATGTGGCCGGAAGGGTGTCCGACGGCAAAGCGGAAAGGGGGATCGCCATCTGCAAGACCGGCATAGGCATGGCGATCATCGCCAACAAGTATCCCGGCGTGAGGGCCGGGGTATGCGATTCCGCCCCCGACGCAGTATCCGCGCGCAAACACAACGATACCAACGTGCTGGTGCTGGCGGCGACGAAGACCAGCAGCAAGAAAGCCCTGGGTATCGTAAGGGCCTGGCTCAGGACAAAAGCGACCGGAGGGCGGCACGCCAGGCGCGTCAGGCAGATCGCGGAACTGGAAAGGAAAGTCTTCAAGAAACGTCGTTAGCGGGTCGCTGGAGGCTGAAAGGAAACAAGAGATGAGACACTTGAAGGATACGGACCCCAAAATATTTCAGACCATTCTGAATGAGACCAAAAGACAGAACGAGGGCATTGAGCTTATAGCGAGCGAAAATTTTGCCAGTCGTTCGGTGATGGAAGCGGTTTCCTCGTCGATGACGAATAAGTATGCCGAAGGGTACCCCCACGCGAGGTATTACGGCGGGTGTGTTTATGTAGATGAAGCCGAGGATATCGCGGTCGAACGGGCGAAAAAACTTTTCGGCGCTGAACACGTGAATGTCCAGCCCCATTCGGGGTCACAGGCGAACATGGCCGTTTATTTCGCCATGTTGAATATCGGAGATACTGTTCTGGCGATGGACCTGGCATGCGGCGGGCATCTGACGCACGGACACCGCAAGAATTTTTCGGGAAAGTACTTCAACATGGTCTTTTACGGGGTGGATAAGGAAACGGAGAAGCTGGATTTTGACGAGATCCGGCAGAAAGCCCTGGAACACCGGCCGAAGATGATACTGGCGGGAGCTTCAGCCTACCCGCGCAGCATAGATTTTGCCGAGTTTCGCCGGATCTCTGACGAGGTCGGCGCCATACTTATGGTCGATATAGCTCATATAGCGGGGCTTATCGCGGCCGGGCTTCATCCCGACCCCGTCCCCGTAGCGGAATTTGTGACCACGACGACCCATAAGACCCTGAGAGGGCCCAGGTCCGGCATGGTCATGTGCAAGGAGAAATTCGCGAAAAAGATCGACTCGGAAGTGTTCCCCGGGATCCAGGGAGGGCCTCTCATGCATGTCATCGCGGCCAAGGCAGTGGCGTTTCACGAAGCCCTGCAGCCCGAATTCAAAAAATACCAGGAACATATCATCAAAAACGCCAAACGCATCTCCAAGGCGCTTATCTCCATGGGATACAGGGTGGTTTCGGGCGGGACGGACAACCATCTTCTGCTGGTGGACTTCACGAATAACGGTATTACCGGCAAGGAGGCGGAGATATGCCTGGACAAGGCGGGTATAACGGTCAACAAAAATCTTATTCCCTTCGATGAAAAAAGCCCGTTCGTGACCAGCGGTATCCGGTTGGGGACCCCTGCCGTGACGACACGGGGGATGGGTGAGAAGGAAATGGACCGGGTAGCGGAATTCATCGATACCGCCCTGAAGGCGCGGGGGAATGAGAAAAAACTCGCCGCTATCCGGGAAGAAGTGAGAGAATTTTTAAAAGCGTTCCCGCTGTACAAAGACTGGATAGACGAGATGGAGGGTCTGGGCTAATGGCGCAAAAGACGGCCAAAAATAAGACCGCGAAAGAAACCAGGGCCAAGATAAAACGCCCTTCGTGGGACGAGTATTTTTTAAACATAGCGAAACTGGTCGCGACACGTTCGACCTGTCTGCGCAGGAAGGTCGGAGCGGTTGTCGTCAAGAACAAGCAGATACTGGCGACCGGCTATAACGGCGCTCCCACGGGCATAACCCATTGTGACGAGGTCGGGTGCCTCAGGGACAAACTCGCTGTGCCCTCGGGCCAGCGCCATGAGCTGTGCAGGGCGCTTCACGCCGAACAGAACGCCTTCCTCCAGGCTGCCAGGCACGGAGTGAGCCTTGACGGGGGGACGCTTTACATAACCGTTCAGCCGTGCAGCATATGCGCCAAGATGATCATAAATGTCGGCATCAGGAAGATCGTTGTGGAAGGAAATTACCCGGATGATTTCGCGCTTCAGTTCCTCCGGGAAGGCGGGATCGGGATAACGGTGGTGAAGCCATGAGATGTCCGTACTGCAGGAACATGGAGGACAAGGTCATAGACTCCCGAATGAGCGGGGAAGGGGTAAGCATCAGAAGGCGCCGGGAATGCCTTAAATGCGGGAAAAGGTTCACTACCTATGAATATGTGGAAAGGGCCACGCTGATGGTCGTTAAAAGAGACGGCACGCGGAAAAGGTTTGACCGGGAAAAGATCAAGGCGGGCATCATGAAAGCGTGCGAAAAACGCCCTGTCAGCATGGATGATATCGAACGTATCGTCGAAGAGGTCGAAAGAGAAGTCCAGAAAAAAACCGATAACGAGATCAAGTCGACGATGATAGGGAACATGGTCATGGAAAAATTACATGACCTTGATGAGGTCGCGTATGTCCGTTTTGCTTCGGTCTACCGGCGGTTCAAGGATGTTTCACACTTCATGAAAGAGCTCAAAAAATTCCTCGAATAGATCCTTACAGTTCCTCCAGAGCTTTTTTCAACTCTACTTTCGGCGCTTCCTCCCTGAACCATTTGTCCAGAGTGTTCGCCTGTTTCTGCATCAGGAGGTTTCTGCGCAAAGTCTCCTTATTCTCTTCAAAATCGGCCTCGTCGGCCGGCAGGATATTGTCTACCCGCATGAGGAGGGCCCCCTTTTGCGTGATCACCGGAGGCATAAGCTTACCCTGTCCGGTCTTATGCGCGTGAATGATGATCTCCTTCGCCGGGCCGATGTTCTCAATATACCCGCTGAAGGCGACAGGTTCGGTCTTTTGCGTTTCTTGCCCCAGCTCGCTTGCCGTTTCTTCCAGGGTCGCTCCCGTTTCTGCCATTTTCGCAAGAAGTTCGTTCGCCTTTTTTTCGGCCAGGAGAAGGGTTTTTCTTTCCGCGAGGTTCTTCATGATATCCGGCCGCAGTTCCTCAAAGCCCTGGTGCCGGGGCGGGATATCCCGCACTTTGCGCAGCACGTATGCCGATCCTTTTTCGGGCGCTGAGAATACGAGAGGGCTTATTTCGCCTTCCTTCATGGCAAAAGCCATGTCGTGGAAGTCCTTGAAGAACGGTATCCCGGGGATCGCGTCCCTGCGCGAGAAGGGGCCGGTGTCGCCGTAGCGCATCCCGTGCTCGTCCGCTATCTGCCTGAATCGTGTCGGGAACTTGCTGAGCTCCGGATAGATCTTTTCCATTTCGCCGGCGACCGAGCTTTTCTCGGAAGCGTTTTCGTACGAAAGCTCTATATATTCCACCTCGACCTTGGCGGGCTCGAAGAACTTGTCTTTGTTCGCTTCGTAGAATTCCCTGGCTTCCTCGTCCGATACAGTGACGTCTTCCGAAAAGGGGGCTTTATCGATCGTCATGTAGGAAAATTCGATCCGGTCGTTCATCGTCCTGTAATATTCCAGCACGTCTTCTTCCGTGATATTTATATTTTTCAGCAGGTCATGCCGCAATAGTTTTACCTGAAGGTTCTCTCTTACAAGTTCTTCGAACTGGCGCGGCCCCACGGAAAGATTGTTCCGCAGGATGTAATTATACACCCCTTTATCAAAGGCGCCGTCTCTCAGGAACAGCGGGTGCTGCGAAATAAAAGACAGGACATCATCATTGGCGACCTTTATCTTTCTGCTCCTGGCTTCATTAAGGAGGACAAGCCTTTCCCATGCCATGAAATTGATCATGGGGCGGTTTTGCAGTATCTGGTTCAAGGTGTTCAGGTCCCCATAGTACGTAAAGAGCACCTGGACCTTTATCCCCTGTCTGCTTTTCGCAAAATCGTTAAGATATATTTTTTGCTTGCCGATCTTGCCTATCAGTCCCGGGCCTTTTGTGACGCTGCCGGCCCCCCAGAGGATAAAGGCCGGGATAATGAGAATAAGCAGACCCAACAGCACCCTTTTGGCGAATTTCCTGCTCCGAAGTATTTTTAATACCATTGCGCATCATCTCCCTGGTCTGTACTTGTCAAACGCTCGTTTTACGCCACGCAAGCTATATATTATAAGGAAATTCCGATCATAAACAAGGGTTTTTATTGACACCGAAAGCCCCCCTGACTTTGTACCGTTTGCGAAATTAGCTATCAAAGTGTCCCCATTTTTGTGCTATCAAAGTGTCCCCCCTTCTCTCCGAGGGGAAGGGGACACTTTCAAGCTTCGATTTAGGGGACACTTTGAAGCTTGAAATCGCAAACGGTACAAATGTTGACTCTGTATATGGCCTGTGTTAGACTAACCTGATATTGCAGGCTGTTAATCTGACCTGTTAACATAACACAAGGAGGCATGAAAAATGGATTGGGGAATGCAAAACCGGCTGAATCAGCTTATCCAACCGGACGGTCATTGTTTCTTTCTGCCCATAGATCACGGATATTTCCAGGGACCTACCACGCGTTTGGAAAAACCGGGCCGGACCATCGAACCGCTTCTTCCCTTTTGTGACGCTCTTTTTGTCACAAGGGGGGTATTGCGCGCATCCGTGGACCCGGCGGGCGCTAAACCCGTTATTCTCAGGGTATCCGGCGGTACCAGCATGGCCGGGAAGGACCTGGCGGATGAAGGCGTAACCACTTCTATCGAGGAGATCATCCGCCTCAACGTGGCCGCTGTAGGCGTTTCTGTTTTTGTCGGGAGCGATCATGAGCGCCAGACACTGCTGAATCTTGCCGGACTCGTTAACGAGTGCGAGAATTACGGCATTCCCGTGATGGCCGTCACGGCTGTTGGCAAGGAAACGGAAAAACGGGAAGCCCGTTATCTTGCTTTAAGCTGCCGCATTGCCGCGGAGCTGGGGGCGCGGGTGGTGAAGACCTATTGGTGCGAAAAGGATTTCGATAAGGTCGTGGAGGGCTGTCCGGTTCCGGTGGTCATAGCGGGCGGGCCGAAATGCAAGACAGAGCTTGAAGTGCTGGAATTCGTCCATGACGGCATGCAGAAGGGAGCTATCGGCATAAATCTGGGAAGGAACGTCTGGCAGAACGCGCATCCCGTGGCCATGGCCAAGGCCCTGCGGGCCGTTGTCCATGAGAACGCCACCGCTGAAACGGCCCACGAGATATTCAATGAGGCCAGGAACAGCGGATGATCCGCAAGACACGCGGAATCGCTCGGGAGGCGCAAAAAAGGGGACATTTTTGAAAGTAGCGATGTACTACAAGAACGACGATGTGCGGCTGGAAGAGATGCCGGTGCCCGGGATCGGCCCCGGGGAATTGCTGGTGAAAGTCATGACCAGCGGCATCTGCGGCAGCGACGTAATGGAATGGTACCGCGCTAAGAAAGCCCCCCTGGTGCTGGGGCATGAGATCGCCGGCGAGATCGTCAAGACAGCCGAAGGCGTAAAGCGCTACAAGGCCGGCGACAGGGTCTTTGTTTCCCACCACGTACCCTGCAACACCTGTCATTACTGTTTGAGCGGACATCATACCGTTTGCGAGACCCTGCATAACACCAATTATGATCCCGGCGGGTTCGCCGAATATATACGGGTGCCGCGGATCAACGTGGACCGCGGGACGTTTCTGCTGCCCGACGAGGTCTCCTTCGAGGACGGGGTGTTCATTGAACCGCTGGCCTGCGTATGCCGCGCGCAAAGAATAGCGAACCTGCAGCCCGGCCAGAGCGTGCTCATACTCGGTAGCGGGATCTCGGGGCTGCTTCATCTGCTACTGGCCCGGACCCTTGGGGCCGGCAAGATAATCATGACGGATATCAATGAGTATCGCATGAAAATGGCGCGGCGGTTCGGAGCGGATGAAGTGCTGAGCGCCCGCGAAGATATCCCCGCCCGGCTGCTCCGGGCCGATAAAAGGCTCGTTGACCTGGTGATCGTGTGCACCGGGGCTTTGCCCGCGTTCAACCAGGCACTGCGGTCCGTGGACCGCGGGGGAACGGTCCTTTTCTTCGCGCCGACGGAGCCGGGCATTGAGCTTTCCGTGCCGCTTAACGAATTCTGGCGCAACGGGATCAAGCTGATGCCGTCATACGGCAACAGTCCGTCGGATGCCGTCGAGGCGATCGAACTGATCCGCACCGGTCGTGTGCCTGTGCGCGAGATGGTTACGCACAGGTTGCCCTTGGCGGAGACCGGCCGGGGCTTTCAGCTCGTCGCCGCGGCCGACGAGTCCATCAAGGTGATCATCGAACCGCACGGACCCTTATGATCCGCGAAAAACAGCCTGCCTGACTTGCGGATCCCCGCCCGGATTTTCATATTCCTTGACTATCCCATAATATTGATATACAATTGACACGAAAATTTTATTTATTATAGAGATTATACTTTAATGTACGGGGTAATGTGCCCCGGGGGGACGTTCGCCGCTGGGAGCGGGACGCTTGCCCGGGGGATATGGTAGGGTTTGTTTTCTTTTTATCTTATCTTCTTATTTCTTTGGAAGAGGAAAAGAGGCAGAGATGGGCGAGAAAAAATTAAGACTGGGCATTCCGAAAGGGAGCCTGCAGGAGACTACCTTAAGGCTGTTCGAGAAGGCGGGCTACAGGATAAGGGTTTCCGAAAGATCGTATTTCCCCGACGTGGATGATGAGGAGATAGAAGCCGTGCTGTTCCGCGCCCAGGAAATGTCCCGGTATGTCGAAGACGGCATAATCGACTGCGGGATAACCGGGGATGACTGGATAAAGGAAAATTCATCCGACGTGGAACGGGTAGCTGAGCTTGTCTACGCCAAGCAAAGCATGAAACCGGTAAGATGGGTACTGGCGGTCCCGGAAAACTCCCGCGTCAAGAAAGTAAAAGACCTTGAAGGCAAAAAAATAGCGACGGAACTGGTAAAAGTCACTACCGGCTATCTTCGCGATAACGGGGTAAAAGCGCAGGTTGAATTCAGCTGGGGAGCGACCGAGGTAAAACCCAAGATGGGCATCGACGCCATAGTGGAGGTCACCGAAACCGGAAGCAGCCTCAGGGCAAATGACCTGAAGATAATCGATACCGTATGCGAATCTACCACTCAGTTCATCGTCAACAAGGGCGCCTGGAAGGATCCGTGGAAAAAGGAAAAAATAGGGCGGATAGTGCTGCTTCTTAAGGGAGCCATACTCGCGGAAGGAAAAGTCGGGCTCAAGATGAACGCCAGGAAGAAGGATGTGGACAAGATATTGAAGGTCCTGCCGTCGATGAAAAATCCCACCATTTCGCCGCTTTCCGACGAGAAGTGGGTGGACATAGATACGGTGATCGACGAAGAGGACGTTAAAAAGCTTATCCCGGAACTCAGAAAGGCGGGAGCGGAAGGATTTATAGAGTACCCGCTGAACAAAGTGATCTATTAGGAATTTTAGTTTGGATGACCAGTTTTTACCGGCTGATCTACCGACAGACAGAAAAGGAGGTGACAGAGCAGTATGCCCTGCGGGAGGAAAAGGAAGATAAAAAAGGTCAAACGACACAAGCGCAAAAAACGAATGCGAAGAGACCGACACAAGAAGAGGAAGGTGTGACGCCAGTGCGCCCGATTGTCCTCGCCGCTGTCTGTTCTTTTTGCGTCTTTTTTTCTGTCTGCATATCGGGAACAAGTTCTTATGCCGGGCCGGTAAACGATCTCATCAATGGATCCAGGACAAAAGAACCCGAGATCAGGGGTTCTTCAGATGCGTTGAGCCATTACGTGATGGGGGCCATCTATGATAATTTCGGCAGGACCGCCGAAGCGATCGCGGAATACAAAAAAGCCCTGGCCTATAAGGATGACGTAGCTGAGATCTACCTGAAGATCGGCGCGGACCAGCTGCTCCTGGGGCAGCTCGATGAGGCGGATGAGACACTGGCCCGGGTCGTCGAGATGGCCCCGGAGAACACCAAATCCTATCTTCTTTTGGCGATAATCTATACCGCGAAGGGTGAATTCGAGAAAGCGCAGGCCCAGCACGAAAAAGCCCTGAAATACGACCCCGAGAACCTTAAGGTCCTGACGTTTTTATCGGATCTTTATGTCATTCAGCAGAAACTGGACAAGGCCGCGGAAATATATGAGAGGATCCTGAGGATAAGGGACGACGACGCCTTCATTTACCTGAACCTCGGGATCATATACAGCAAATTGAACCTGCTGGATAAGGCCGAGGATACGCTGGAAAAAGCCATTCAGGTGGATAAGGATTATCTTGAAGCCCAAATGGTCCTCGGGTTCATTTATGAGATAGACGGTAAATATGCCGAGGCGATAGAGCAATATAAGAAAGTCGCGAGCATGGATTCGCTGAATAAAGAAGCGCACGTCCGGCTCGGACAGCTCTATCACAGGCTCGGAGAGACAGGTAAAGCCGTGGAGCAGAACCGCATTTTGATGCAGCTGGATGCAAGTTCTCCCGAGCCGTATTTGAGAAATTTCAGCATATATGTGTCCGAAAAGAAATTCGATAAGGCGGAAGAGGTTTTGCGGGAAGCTTTGAAGGGCGGCGTATCGGACGCTGTTATTTACGGAAGCTTCGGATATCTGGCCGGACTGCAAGGGCGCTATAAAAAAGCGGTCGATTATTATTCCATAGCCGCGGAAAAAGACCCTACGAACGATATTTACAAGTTCTATCTCGCGGCTACGGCGGATCGGATGGGGCGAAGAAAAGAAGCCGTAAAGATCCTGGAGGAAGCCGTTTCGCGGGGGAGCCAGGTGCCTGAGATCTACAACTACCTTGGTTACATATACGTGGAGGAAGGCAGGGATCTGGACAAGGCCGTTGCGCTGATCAAGAAAGCGCTTGAAGCCGATCCGGAGAACGGCGCATATATCGACAGTCTCGGGTGGGCCTATTACAGGAAGGGCATGCTGGACGAGGCGCTGGAACAGATAGATAAGGCCGCCCGGTACATGCCCGATGATGCGGTTATCCGTGAACACCTCGGGGATGTATATTTCGCGAAAGGGGAACCGGAAAAAGCGGCCCGGCAATGGGAATTGTCACTTGAGCTGGAACCCGGCAACAGGAAGGTCAGCGAAAAATTAAAACATATCAAAGTAAAGTTAAAAAGGCGAAGGTAGATGAAAGAAGCAGACGATATTAAAAAATTGAAAAAGAAGGCCATAGCGATCAGGCGTGACATATTGACCATGCTGGAGAAAGCCGGGAGCGGACATACGGGAGGGTCGTTGTCAATAGTCGAGATACTCGTATCTCTGTACTACGGGAGGATGAAAATAGACCCCAAAAGGCATGACTGGAAAGAGCGGGATAAGTTCGTGCTTTCCAAGGGACACGGATGCCCTGCTTTATACGCTGTTCTGGCGAATCTCGGATTTTTCCCGAGAGAGGAACTCTGGACCCTCCGGAAACTGGGGAGCCGTCTTCAGGGGCATCCGCAGTTGGGCTTGCCGGGGCTGGAAATATCCAGCGGTTCTCTCGGTCAGGGGTTGTCCGTAGCGGCCGGGATCGCGTTGGCCGACAGGATAGACGGCATAAAAGCGAGGGTATATTGTCTCATGGGGGACGGCGAAACCAATGAGGGGCAGATCTGGGAGGCGGCCATGACGGCGGCGCACTATGGTCTTGACAACCTGTGCGGTATCATTGATTATAACAAGCTGCAGATAGACGGCCTGTGCTGCGAGGTCAAGGACATGGGCGAATGCAGGAAAAAATGGGAAGAGTTCGGATGGCACGCGATCGAAACGGACGGGCATGACTTTAAACAGCTGGACAAGGCTTTTGAGGAGGCCCAGGCGGTAAAAGGCAAACCGCAGATGGTTATCGCTCATACCGTAAAGGGAAAAGGGATATCGTTTGTGGAGAATAAGGTCGAATGGCACGGTATCGCCCCGAAGAAAGAGGAGCTGGAAAAAGCTTTGGCGGAACTGGATGAACAGGAAACCGCCCTGGAACAATAAAGCGGGAAATAACGAGTTTTAGAGGAGAAGATATTATGCTTAACAGAAAATTGATCATGTATTTCCGGCAGTACAAGGTGATCATAATACTTGTCGCGGTGGTCGTTATTCTGGTCATTCTTTCGGTGGTAGGATTGATGTCGCTGGAATCTTTTTACCGCAAAATGACGCTCGCAACGATGCCCGTGCAGTTTATCATGGCCGGCATCCACGCGGGGATCTTCGTATTCATGTACCTGACTTTCATGCGCGGCGGGTTCGCAAAGCTGGATAAAGCTCCGATCAAGGGAAAGGACGTTTCTATCACATGGAACGATGTTATAGGGATGCAGGACGCCAAGCAGGAGGCATGGGAGATCGTCCAGCTTATAAAAGACAGGGCCAATGTGCGAAGGATGGGCGGCAGTGTCGTCAAGGGACTTCTTATGCTCGGACCCCCGGGCTGCGGGAAGACCTACATGGCGAAAGCCATAGCGACCGAGGCGGACATGCCTTTTATCTCGATGTCCGGCAGTGAATTCGTGGAGGTCTTTGTCGGGGTCGGCGCTTCGCGGGTCCGGAAACTTTTCAAGAAGGCGCGGGACCTTGCCTATGGATACGGCGGGTGCATCATATTCATCGACGAGATAGACGCTATCGGAAGGTCCAGGACGTTCAGTTTTATGGGCGGGCAGGAGACCAACAGCACGCTGAATCAGGTGCTTGCCGAGATGGACGGGCTTAAAGGAAAGGATCAGAACGTGATAGTCATCGGCGCTACAAACGCCCCCGAACAGCATCTCGATCAGGCCCTCCTCAGACCGGGACGATTTGACAGAAAAATCATGATAAGTTTTCCGTCCCAGGATGACAGGGAAGAGCTCTTTAAGTTTTATCTCAAGAAGGTCAAAGCCGAGAAGGACGTTGATCTCGGGCGGCTTGCACGACGCGCCGTAGGGAAAAGCCCGGCCGACATAGCCAACATAGTAAAAGAATCGGCCCTGATCGCCAGCAGAAGAAAAAAAACCGCTATAGGATTAAAAGAGATCAGCGAAGCGTTCGAGCGGGTCGATCTCGGGATCAAGCATCGCCTGACAGTTACCCCGAAGGAAAAGGAGATGACGGCATACCATGAGTCCGGACACCTGATAATCACGTTTTTAAAGGCGCCCGCGAAAAGCGTTTTTAAGGCAAGCATCATTCCCAGAAGGGGGGCTTTGGGTGTTGTGTGGTCCCCGGAAAGAGAGGAATTGCATTCATACAGCAGGGAACAACTCATCTCGGAGATAATGGTGTCTCTCGGCGGGTATACGGCCGAAAAGATAAAATACGGGACGACGAGCAGCGGCGTGAGCAGCGACTTCGAGAAAGGCATGTCCGTAGCTCACAAGATGGCCTGGCAGTTGGGCATGGGCAAATCCGGGATGGTGGGGGATTATACGGTGATCCCGAAAGACCAGCTGTCGGAAGATGTCCGCGTGGCATTAAATAAGGATACTAACGAGATCATGAACAAGTGCCTGGTTGAGGTCGAAGAGACCCTGAAAGACAAAAGAGATATCCTGGACAGGTTCGCCAGGGAACTCCTGAAGCGCGAAGAGCTGGAATATGACGAGATAATAGCGATCTTTGAAGAATACGGTTATAAAGAATCCACCGGCGACGGAACTCCGCCAGTGGATAGAAGCTGGGAACACGGCGCAAAGGGGTAGGATGAAGAACGTCTGTAATATCGCAGCAGTTTTTGTATTAATAGCCGGGGTGCTTTTGATGACCCCGGCATGCATGCCGACATATCCCAAGGAAAAACTTCCCGAAGCCGTCAGAGAGGTCTGCAAGTCGGAGTATAATATGGATGTGGATGTCACGGTTGTCGGGAAAACAATGGGTATATATTATCCCATGAAAGGCCTTATGGATATAGGGATGGGGATAAGCGAAGACGCCTGGGACAAGATCAGCAATCTTCTTCTGATCGCGTCGCGGGTGGTCCTGAGCACGGACGCTGATATAGATTTTTACTGTGTCATAACACAGGATGCCAGGCTGCCGGAACTGCAGGTAGTAATAATAAAGTACGTCGAAGATGTCAAGCACGGCATGTATCGTAACATCTCAAGGAACGAATCATTTAAGCGTACGCTTTTCAGCATCAATCTTACCCCCCAGGCGAAGAAGGAGCGTTCCGTAGAGCAGATCTTCGATAAGCTTGGCGTGGAGGAAGGGACGAGACAGAAAGTGCTGGATGAATTTTTCAGGAGCCCGCCCACAAGGCTAAGCGATATCGGTTACTGGAGAGGGCACTTTTACCTTAAAGACGTCACCATGGAAGAATTTCTCGCCGCCCAGATCGCCAACAGGGTAAAGATCGATTTTCGCAGTGACGGGAAATTAGCGGAAATGTTCAAGTACAAAGTCGCCGAGAGTTCGTTCGTTACCAGTGACGGATCAAGGGTCTTTATTCTGAGATTCAAGATCGCGGACCAAAAAAGCGATGAGGAGCCAGGTCTTCGCCTGAAAAAGATCCAGGAAATAGTCCGTATAGCGAACGAGGTGGTTTACGGATACAAGTTCAATGATTTCGATCTTTTGATACTGGAAGACCAGCTGGAAAATGTCAGACTCACTCTGAGCGGGCAGGATGTTTATGATTTCAACAAAAAAAGACTGGTAGTGGAAGACATAGTGCAGGCCCCCGGAGGATATTTCATGAAAGGCAACGCGCAATAAAGGCATAAGGAGCTGTTCTTATGAGCGATGAAAAAGTTAAGAAAGAATCCACGAGGGACGGTTTCGGCAGGGCGCTCCTGGAACTGGGCGAAAGCAACAAGGACGTGGTCGTATTATCGGCGGATCTTACCGAATCGGTCAGGGCCCATTGGTTCAAGGAAAAATATCCGGACAGGTTCATAAGTCATGGTGTCGCCGAGCAGGATATGATAAGTACGGCAGCGGGCCTGGCGTTATCCGGGAAGATCCCGTTCGCCTGCACCTTCGGCGCCTTTGCAAGCGGCCGCGCCTGGGACCAGATAAGGGTATCCGTGGCTTATATGAACCTCAACGTTAACATAGCGGGAACGCACGGGGGGATTTCCGTGGGCGGGGACGGGGCCACTCACCAGGCTCTGGAGGAAATTGCTTTGATGCGGATAATGCCCAACATGACAGTGGTCGTGCCGGCGGATGCCAGGGAGGCGTATTTAGCCACAAAACAGGCTGCAGAGATACCCGGACCGGTATATTTAAGACTGGGAAGGGCAAAGGTCCCTTTTGTGGCGGATACGCCGCTTTTCAAAATAGGCAAAGCAAAGGTTATGGCCGAAGGCAACGATGTCGCCATCATCGCGTGCGGGCATCTTGTCCACACGGCGATAGAAGCAGCTCGGCATCTCAAGGCCGGGAATATACAGGCGCGGGTCATAGATCTTCATACCCCCAAGCCGATCGACAGGGAAGCCGTGATAAAAGCGGCCGAAGAGGCGGGTGCTGTGCTTACGCTGGAAGAACATACCGTTTACGGCGGCATGGGGAGCGCCGTGGCCGAAGTCCTTGTGGAAACATGCCCTGTCCCGATGAAGATGATGGGGATAAGGGGTGAATTCGGAGTAAGCGGAGAGCCCGAGGAGCTGTATAAATATTTTGGCCTGACAGAAGAAGACATCGTTAGGGAAGCAAGAGCGCTTATAGCGAGAAAAAAACAAAGATGATCTTTAGACTACAGGTATAAGCATCATGGTTTTTACTGCGCCCGCCAAGGTAAATCTTTATCTCAAGGTCATCCGCCGAAGGGATGACGGGTATCATGAGATCGAAACCCTGTTCGAAAGGATCTCGCTCTCCGACAGCATATCCGTAGAAACTGACCGGGATCGCACGACGATATCCTGCAACGAACCCCACGTGCCTACCGGTAAGGAGAGCCTCCTGGGCCGTACCTGTGAAGCATTCAAGCAAAGGTTGGGGGAGGATCTTCATTTCCGGATAGCTCTGGACAAAAATATCCCTGTCGCCGCCGGCCTGGGAGGAGGTTCCAGCGACGCATCAGCCCTTTTAAGGGGGCTTAACCGGATAACCGGTTCTCCCCTCGGAGAAGAAGCGCTTTTAAGCATATCCAGGGACCTGGGTGCCGATATCCCTTTTTTCACGGGGAATTACAGGTTTGCTCTTGGTAAGGGGCGGGGGGATATTGTGCGGGAGGTGGATACAAAGCTGGATATCTGGCATGTTCTGGTAACGCCCCCTTTTGAGATATCGACCAAAGATATATATGATAAGGTGCCGGCTTTTAGCTTGACATACAATAGAGGAGTTGATAGAATGTTCAGCGCTTTTCTGGGCGAAAATGACATTGACGGCTTGGCGGGAAATCTTTGTAACGATTTACAGGCAATAGTATTACGCGATTTTCCGATCCTGGAAAGAGTGCTTTTTGAGCTGGAAAAAGCAGGAGCAAAAGGGGTTCTTTTGTCCGGGAGCGGGCCCACTGTCTTTGGTATCTTTGAGCGCAAAGAGACAGCCGGCGCGGCCGAGAGGATCAGGTCGGTTTTTCCGAAAGAAGAGGGCTGGCGGTTCCATGTTGCCAGAACGTATTGATGGGGATAGGGCGAAAGGAGAAGGACATGAAGATTACGGAAGTCAGGATCTTTCCCACAGAGAGCAAAGATGGCAAACTTAAGGCGTTCGCGACCATGACGTTTGACGACTGGTTTGTCGTTCGGAATGTTAAAGTTATACAGGGAAATAACGGACTTTTTGTGGCGATGCCTTCCAGAAAAGCCGTGGATTCCTGCCCTAAATGTAATTTTAAAAATGTCGTGGGAAGCAAATACTGTAATCAGTGCGGTTCCCAGCTTGAGCAGAGACAGGCCGCTGATGAAAGCGCGCGTGAAGCGTACGGTAACCATATGGATATTGCCCATCCGATAACACAGGAATGCAGGGTATACATACAGGAAAAGATACTGGGCGTTTACAACAAGGAGATCGGGCGGGCTTCCAGTGAACCGGAGACAGCCGGCAAGGTTAAGGCAAGAGAGGGCAGTTTCGGTGGAGAAAAAACCGGATCCAGGCAGAGCGAAAAAATCCCTGAAATGGAAGACTCGAAAGACATAGAACTGTAGATCCAGGGGGTGGCGGGTAGTGTAATGGTAGCACCGCAGCTTTTGGAGCTGCTTGTCAAGGTTCGAGTCCTTGCCCGCCAGCCAAGATTTGACAGGACTCGGCGCCTTCATCGCGTCAGCCGCTCGGGAAGCTCGAGTCTTATAAAATATGAATAATATCACGGCGGTCATACTTGCGGCCGGGCTGGGGACAAGGATGAAAACAGATATCCCCAAGGTGCTGCACCCGGTAGGTTCCGGCACGATCCTGGGGAAGACCATCTCCAGGCTAAAGGAGGCCGGGATATCCGATATAATAGCGGTCGTAGGGTATAAGGCGGATGCCGTAGAAAGTGTTTTCAAGGGCGAGATGCGGTTTGTCAGGCAGCCGGAGCTTCTTGGAAGCGGTGATGCGCTGGCGCGCGCCGCAGAACACCTGGAAGAAGATGAAGAAAATGTTCTTGTAACCTGCGGGGACACGCCGCTGATCACCGGCGAAACGTACCGGAAACTCTTTCAGGCGCATATCAGCCAGAAAGCCGCCTGCACACTTTTGACATGCAGGGTGTCCGACCCGACCTCCTATGGAAGGATCGTGAGGGACTCAAACGGAGATGTCCTGAAAATCATCGAGGATAAGGACCTGTCCGATGAGGAAAGAAAAATAACGGAGATAAATGTCGGGACCTATTGTTTCCGCAAAGACGATCTTAAGAGGTTTATACGGGACATTAAGATCAACGAAAAGAAAAAGGAATTTTATCTTACGGATATCGTCGATATCCTCAGACAGAACAGCAAAAAGATCGCTTCCGAAAGCTGCAGCGCTGATGAAGCGCTCGGCATAAATTCCAGGAAGGACCTGGCCGCCGTGAATAAGATAGCGAACATGAAGGTTATCGAAAGACTGATGGGATCCGGCGTTACGGTGATCGACCCGGACACCACCTACATAGACGATACGGCGGTGATAGGCAAGGACACTGTCATTTTCCCCGGCACGGTTATCGAGTCGAGCGTAAAAATAGCCGATAACTGCAGGATCGGGCCCTTTGCACGGCTTCGTCCGGGCACCCGGCTGTCCCGGGGCGTGGAGATAGGGAATTTCGTGGAGTTGTGCCGGACGGAAGTCGGGGAAGGAACAAAGATCAAGCATCATACGTATCTTGGCGACACGACGGTCGGAAGCAACGTCAACATAGGCGCCGGCACGATCGTTGCCAATTATGACGGTAAGAACAAATATTGCACGGTGATAGAAAATGGAGCCTTCATCGGCGTAGGGGCGGTGCTGATAGCGCCCGTTAAAATCGGGAAGAACGCCAAGGTCGGCGCCGGCAGCGTAGTCACGAAGAATAAGGATGTTCCCGCGGGAGAGACAGTAGTCGGTATTCCAGCAAAAATACTTAATACGGAAAAGAGAGGGTAACATGGATAAATTGACGATTTTTACGGGTAATGCAAATCCAAAACTGGCAAAAAACATATGCCAGAGCTTGGGCATCGCTCTCGGGGAAATGGAAGTCGGCCGTTTCCGGGACGGCGAAACGCATGTCAGGACCAATCAGGATGTGAGAGGAAAAGACGTCTTCGTGGTGCAGCCTACATGTGACCCGGCCAACGAGAACCTCATGGAACTTCTAATAATGATAGACGCCCTGAAAAGGTCCTCACCGCGGAGGATAACGGCTGTCCTGCCCTATTTTGGTTATGCCCGGCAGGACAGAAAAGATCAGCCGCGCGTCCCGATCACCGCTAAACTGGTCGCAAATCTGCTGACCCGCGCCGGGACCGACAGGGTGATCACCATAGATCTGCATGCCGGTCAGATACAGGGGTTTTTTGATATTCCCCTGGATCATCTCTATGCCGTCAGGATATTCGCGGAGTATTTTCAGAAGAAGAAAATAAGCGATATTGTCATAGTCTCGCCGGATGTAGGCGGCATCAAGATGGCCAGAGCATACGCGAAAAGGTTTGGCGCAGGACTGGCCATCGTGGATAAACGGCGCATCAGCGACGTTAAGGCCGAGGTCATGCACATAATGGGTGAAGTGAAAGGAAAAAATGTTATTATCGTGGATGATATAGTGGCTACCGCGGGGAGCTTGTCGGAAGCCGTGGTGGCGCTGAAAAAAGAAGGAGCCAGGGACATATACGCCGCTATTACGCATCCGGTATTGTGCGGCCCCGCGGTAGAGCGGCTGCAGAAATCGGAGATAAAAGAACTGGTGGTGACCGATACGATACCCGTGGAAAAGGATAAGCAGGTAAAGAAGGTTACGCAGCTGTCGGTGGCTCCCCTGCTGGGTGAAGCTATAAGGCGGATACATAATGAAGAATCCGTCAGCGCCCTATTTGACGAATAGCCTGGAAAGAGGTGGATAAATGGAGAAAATAGTTCTTGAAGCGGCACTGAGGGAGAGTTTCGGTAAAAGCGGATGCAAGCATCTGAGGAAAGAGGGGCTGATCCCCGGTGTGGTGTACAAGGAAGGGAAAAAAGCCGTAAGCGTTCAGGTCGGCAGCAAGGAACTGTGGCATGCGCTGCATACCGAAGCAGGTGAGAATGCCATCATAACCATGGATATTTCCGATGGCAAGAAAAAGACCGAGAAGACGGTCATTGTTAAAGAAGTGCAGCACGATCCTATTAACGACAGCTTCGTGCACGTGGACTTCCATGAGATATCTCTGAAGCAAAAATTAAAGGTCAAAGTACCCGTTGTCGTAAAGGGCGAGGCCGTGGGGGTAAAAGAGGATGACGGCGTGCTGACCCAGGAGACATGGGAACTGGAGGTCGAGTGCATGCCTGCGGACATACCGGAACACGTGGATGTTCAGGTCGGAGAGCTGCGCATCGGCGACTCTATTCATGTCAAGGATATAGCGCCGCTGCAGGGGGTGTCTATTCTTAACGACCCCGAACAGATGGTGGTGTCGGTGATCCCGCCCAAGCTGGAGGAAGAAGTGGCGGAAGAAGCTCCGGCTGAGGGAGAAGAGGAGCCCGAGGTCATAAAGAAGGGCAAGAAAGAGGAAGAAGAGGCGGAGGCTCCGGCTGAAGGCAAAGAAGAAACTCCCCCCGAGGAAAAGGAATGATGCCCTCTTATTTTATCGCGGCAGAAACAGATCAATACGCGATACACGATATAAAACAATGAAAATAATCATAGGCCTGGGAAACCCGGGGCTCAGGTACAGAGGGACAAGGCACAATGTGGGGTTTCTGGTGCTTAAGGATCTTGCAAAAAAGCACCGGATAAGCATTAGAAGAAAAGGTTTTGCCGGCATATATGGTGTCGGCCGCGCACACCGGCAGGAGATCATGCTCTTTAGGCCTTTAACGTACATGAACCTTTCCGGAGAGGCCGTAAAGGCAGTCTGTTCTTCAAAATTAAGCGATAAAAAGGATCTTCTGGTCGTCAGCGATGATTTTAATCTATCGCTCGGGCGCATAAGGTTGAGGAATAAGGGGTCTTCCGGGGGGCATAACGGCCTGCAATCCATAATAGAAGAGATAGGCCCGGACTTTGCGAGGTTAAGGCTGGGTGTGGGGACGGGCAAGGCGGTCAAGGATCTGGCCCCGTATGTTTTATCGCCTTTTCCCCGCGCAGAGAAACCCGTCTTGAATGAAATGCGGGAAAGAGCGGTAGAATGCATTGAAACGTGGCTTGTGGAAGGCACGAAAAAAGCCATGGACCGATACAACAGGTGATCGTTAATTGTCTTGATTTATGCTGGTATTATATGTTATTATCTAACAAATAATTTTGGTGCTAAAATATGGAAAAAACAAGATCGTATCTAGGATTGTTCATCATCGCGCCCGAAAAAGAGGACGGAATAGATGAGGTAAAAAAACGCATAAATTCCGTCATCAGCGATAATTCCGGGAGTGTCGTGAAGGAGAATATGGTGGGGAAAAAGTCTCTTGTCTACCCCGTCAAAAAAAGATCCGAAGGCATTTATTACGAAGTGGCTTTTACCGCTTTGCCGGAGGCCGTTTCAAAGATGATGAGGCAATTCCGGATAAACACGGATATACTGAGAACGCTGATAGATAAAACAAAGTAGACGTTAGTGAGCGGCAAGCGATCCCGCTTGCTGTTCCCTGGTCCGGAGAGCGAGAGGAGACAGAATAATGGCTGCCAGTTTGAATAAAGTGTTTTTGATGGGGAACCTGACAAGGGATCCGGAACTCAGATATATCCCAAGCGGGACAGCGGTTGCCAATTTTACGGTTGCAGTGAACCGTATCTATAAAGATAATACCGGCGACAAAAAGGAAGATGTCTCATTCATCCGGGTGGTCGTCTGGGGTAAGATGGCTGAGGTCTGCGGCGAATATCTCACAAAGGGCAGGCCCGTTCTGGTGGAGGGCCGTTTGAAGTCCCGCACGTGGGAAGGCCAGGATGGACAGAAAAGAAGCGCTCTGGATGTCGTGGCTACAAGCGTCCAGTTCGTGGGCGCGCGCGGAGACAGGCAGCAGGCGAGAGGAGTTCCCGGTGAAGCCGCGGAAAGCGCGGAGTCCCGCGAGGGATACAGCAGAGTTGAATCAATAGACGTGGATCAAGAAACAGGAGGGGATGAACCCCCATTTTAAAGTAAGAAGACAATCGGAGAGAGAAACGTGAAAAAAAAGATCGTTAAAAAACCCCGAAGGATCTTTAAAAAGAAACCATGCCGGCTATGCAGGGAGAAAGTGAAATCGATAGATTATAAGAATATCGACCTTCTCAATAAATTCGTGTCCGACAGGGGCAGAATCATCAGCCCCCGCATCACGGGGAATTGTGCCAGACACCAGCGCATGGTCGCTAACGGGATCAAAAGAGCGCGGCTGGCCGCTTTGTTGCCGTTCGTCAGGATAAAAGAAGGGCTGCCGCGAAGAAGATCGAGGGAAGAAACGTGAAGGTGATCTTAATAAAGGACGTGGAGAAGCTGGGCGGCATCGGGGATGAGGTGACGGTGAAGGACGGGTACGCCAGGAATTACCTGATCCCGAAGAAGCTCGCCGCAGAGGTCACGAAAGGAGCCTTGCGCATGCTGGAGCAGAAAAAGCGGGAAAAGCAGCGCAGGGAAAGCCAGCTAAAGGAAGAATGCGAGAGACTCGCTGAAAAGATAACGGCAGCATCCTGCACTATTTCAGTGGATGCGGGAGAAGGGGACAAGCTCTTCGGCTCTGTTACCTCAGAGATGATCGCCGAGGGTTTGCGCGCGGACGGCATCGAGATCGACAGGAAAAAAATCGTTCTTGAGGAACCGATAAAAGCACTGGGCGTTTATAGCGTTGATGTTCGCCTGCACCCTGAGGTCAAGACTCAGCTCAGGGTCTGGGTCGTGAAAAAATAACAGTACCTTCCGATGATTCCAAAGACTCTTATCGAAAAAGTACCTCCGCAGAATGCCGAGGCAGAGATCGCGGTTCTTGGGTCTATGCTGCTTGACAGGGAGGCCATAGCCAAAGCCATAGAACAACTTGAGGGGGCCGCATTTTATGACGAGGCCAACAGGAAGATCTTCAAGGCCATTGTCAAGCTTTACGATGAAAATGAAGCCGTTGATATTGTCACCCTCATCGAGGAACTGAAAAAGAGGGACATGCTGGACAAAATAGGCGGCCCTGCTTACATCACGGAACTTGCCAACAGCATACCTACCGCGGCCAATATAGATCATTACGCGAAGATCGTCCGGGAAAAATATCTTTTGAGGCGTCTGATCAATACCGCCACGCAGATCGTGTCGGAAAGTTTTGAGCCCTCCAGCGAAGTGGACGAACTGCTGGACAAGGCCGAAAGGCTGATATTCGACATCACCTCCCACCAGAAACATGACATGCATGTTTTCGAGATGAAAGATGTCGTCAAGGAAAGTATCGAGCTGATCGATCATCTCTATCAGAGAAAAGAAAATATCATCGGCATCCCCACCGGTTTCCATGACCTGGACGTAAAAACCGCGGGTCTCCAGAAATCGGATTTTATCGTGCTTGCGGGACGTCCTTCCATGGGCAAGAGCGCCCTGGCGATCTCCATGCTGGGATACGCCGGCGTGGTAGAAAAGGTCCCTTGCGCGTATTTCAGCCTTGAGATGTCAAAGGACCAGCTTGCGCAGAGAATGCTTTGCTCCCTGGCAGGGGTCAATGCCCATAAGGTAAGAACGGGCTTTTTCTCTCAGACGGACTGGCCCAAGCTTGTAGCGGCGGCCGGAAAACTTTCGGAAGCTCCCATCTTTATCGATGACACGCCCGGTATATCATCTCTCGAAGTAAGGGCCAAGGCGAGAAGGTTAAAGGCCAGGCACGATATACAGATGCTCATTGTCGATTATCTGCAGCTGATGAGGGGCGCGTCCGGGAAAGAAAACAGGCAGCAGGAAATATCAGAGATATCCCGTTCCATGAAAGCCCTGGCGCGCGAGCTGAACATACCCATCATCGCCATAAGCCAGCTTTCCAGGGCGGTGGAACAAAGGACCGATCACCGTCCGATGCTTTCCGACCTCAGAGAATCGGGAGCTATCGAACAGGATGCGGACGTGGTCATATTGCTTCTGAGGGAGGAATATTATAGTCCGACAGAAGAGAATAAAGGGATAGCGGAAGTCATAGTGGCAAAGCAGAGACATGGCCCTGTCGGAACGATCAAACTGGCTTTCCTGCCTGAATATACCAGGTTCAGCAATCTGTCCAGGACAGAAGAGGAGGAAGGTTTTTGACGATGAGAAAAAAAATGTTTTTATTCATTCTTGTTCCGATTTTTCTCGTCATGAGTTCTTACGGCCTTGTCTGGGGTCAGGGCGCATTTTCAAGCGATAAGCGCATAAGCGATATCCGGATAAAGGGCAACAAGGCTGTTTCAACCGCCACTATTTTAAGCAGGCTGAAGATAAAGCCGGGAGACCAGTTCGTAGAGAGCGCCCTTAACAAGGAGTTGAAGCGTCTTTATGCCATGGGGTATTTCGCCGACGTGTTCGTTGAGACGGAGGAACGCGCTGAGGGCGTAGTAGTGGTTTTCACCGTGGTTGAAAAGCCGGCGATAGACAAGATCGAATTTCGGGGGAACGCCAGGGTCAAGGAAGCGCGGCTGGCCAAAAAATTGACCGTTAAAGTAGGGGACTTGCTGGATTTCAATCTGGTCGCGCAGGATGTCGCCGAACTCAAGGCTTATTATATTGAGCAGGGATACAGCCGCGCCAGGATCGATTACAGTATCGAGACCGACCCGGAGACGGGACAGGCAACGCTTGTTTTCCTGATAGATGAGGGGTATCCACTGAGGATCAAGAGCATAGAGATCGAGGGGAATAAGAGCATTCCCGACAATGAATTGAAGAAATACATGGCGACCAAGACGGCATGGTGGTTTATCCGGAAAGGCGCTTTTAACGAGGAAGAGTTTGAAGCGGATCTCAACAGAATAAGAAGCGTGTACAGGAGCAAGGGTTTTCTCGATGCCCGCGTCACCAGCAGGGTAGATTATTCGCCGGACGGGAAAGAGATGCATTTGACGGTCATAGTCGATGAAGGGAAGGAATATTTGGTAGGGGATATAGGGATCCGCGGGGACCTGGCGTTCCCGGAGAAAGAGATACGCACAAAGATCACCATGAAAGCCGGCGATTCCTTCGATTACGATAAGATCAAAGAGGACGTGGACGGTATACGCGCGTTCTACTACGACAAGGGATATATGGACGCGGAGATCGACCTGCGCCACAAATACAACCATGTTACGGACAGGATGGATATTGTCTATGATATCCAGGCCCATGACGAGGTTTATGTCGGCAAGATCAACATCATAGGCAATACGAAGACCAGGGACAAGGTCGTACGAAGGGAACTCAGAGTATATCCGGGAGCGAAGTATGACGGCGAAAAGCTCAAGAAAAGCAAGGAGCGGATCTATAACCTCGGATTTTTTGAGGATGTCTATTTCGAAACGGTTCCGACCGACGAGGAGGATATCAAGGATCTGAACGTTACCGTGAAAGAGACCAAGACAGGGGAATTGTCCTTCGGCGGCGGTTATAGTTCCGTGGATGCGTTTATCGGATTTGCCCAGATCCGGCAAAGGAATTTTGATATCCTGAATTTTCCCACCTTTACCGGGGGCGGACAGGATCTTGTCATAAGGGGTGAAATAGGAAGCGCGAGGACAAATTACTTTTTGAGCTGGACCGACCCCTGGATATTCGATCTTCCGTACCTGTTCGGGTTTGACGCCTACCGCGAGGAGCACCTGAAATACGGTTCAACCGGGTACGATTATGACGAAATACGTACCGGCGGATCTCTCAGACTCGGGAAAGAAATAACCGATGAACTGAGCACCGGTCTTATCTATAATCTTGAGGAAGTCAAGATATCCAACATTCCGGATGATGCCAGCCAGGATCTCCGGGATGAAGCTGGGGATAACATGCTGAGCCGTCTTACGTGGAACCTGCAGTATGATACGCGCGACAACAAATATTCGCCCACGAAAGGATGGATCGCCGGCATGTCGCTGGAAAACGCCGGCGGTTTCATAGGCGGCAGCAAGGATTTTGTCAAGGGTTACCTGCACACCAGTTTTTATTATAGTATCCTCGAAAGTCTGGTCCTGGAGATCAAGGGACGAACGGGTATGGCCGCGCCTTATGCAAGCACAGATAAAGTACCCATCTATGAACGCTTTTTTGCCGGGGGCGCGACGACGATACGAGGTTACAAACAAAGAGCCGTCGGCCCCAGAGACAGCCGCAACAATGTCCTTGGCGGCGATGCCATGATCATAGGCAATGCCGAGCTCACTTTCCCCATATGGAAGAAACTGATGAAAGGCGCTGTTTTCTACGATGTGGGCAACGTGATGAGGGATGCGGAAGAGCTGTTCACCAATACCAGCTACAAGCAGGCTGCCGGTATCGGGATACGCGTAAAGACCCCTATCGGTCCGCTGAAGCTGGATTATGGATATCCGCTCAGCGATAACCACGGCGACAAGAAAGAAGGGCAATTCTGGTTCAGCGTAAGCCACGGTTTTTAGCGCGCAATATACGGTGTACAGGGTTATAGTGTGCGGCAAGAAAAAATAAGAGAGGAGAAGGGAAATGTTTAGCTCAGCTAAAAAAGTGTTGGTATTTTTGATGACGGGTTTTGTTGCGTTCGGCTTTCTGGCGCCCTTGAGCCATGCCCAGGGCGGCAAGATGGGGTATGTGGACCTCAGGCGGGCGTTCTATGAATATGAAAAAACGAAAAAAATGGAAAACGAACTTAACGGCCTTACCGAGGATCGCCAGAAAGAACGCGATAAGATGGTCGAAAAGATCACGAAACTAAGGGATAAAATAGAGCTTCTCAGCGGTGATGCCAGAAGCAAAAAGCAGGGCGAGATAGACGCCGAACTGGTGAAACTTCAGGAATTCGACAGGGGAACCAGACAGGAGATCCTGACCAAGAAGAACGACATGTTCCGCGAGGTGGTCGAAGACATCCAGAAAGTGGTCGAAGAACTGGGCAAAAAGGAAGGATATGATTATATTTTCGATTCGCGGAATATAATGTACGCGAAAGAAAGCTTTGACCTTACAGAGAAGGTCGTGAAACAACTCAACAAATAATACCGGGATAACACGCGATGAAAATTGGCGGATAGCGTATACAGTGAGAACTAAATGCTATCCGTTAATTTTCTAAGATCCAGAAGGAACGGTAATGGCGGAAAGCCAGAGAACCATCAGAGGGGAGGTCCGTTTTTCCGGCAGGGCTCTTCAGACAGGACGCAGGGTCGATGCTGTCTGCAAGCCCGCGCATCCGGATGAGGGCATAGTTTTTAAAAGAAAAGATCTTCCGGACGCGCCCGGTTTGCGACTGAACGACGGCATATTTTCAAGCGCTCATACGCGAAGAAGCACGATAGGTACCGGTGCGCTGGAAGTCCAGACCGTTGAGCACTTTCTCGCCGCTTTGTGGGCCCTGGGGATCGACAATCTGACGCTTGAACTTAACGGGGCTGAGCTCCCGGCGCTTGACGGAAGCGCCATGGGTTTTTTCGGGCCCCTGAAAGAAGCGGGCTCTGTCGAGCAATCGTCCATGAGGCGCCCCATAAGGATCCGGGAGGAGGAACGGGTCGAAGAAAAGGGGAGCTCGCTTACTCTGTCCCCTGACGATGTTTTCAGTGTTTCCTACCTTATCGATTACGACGTCCCTTCCATAGGCCGCGAGATCTTTGACATAGCGCCGGACCAGGACCTGTTTGAAAAGGAAATAGCGCCCGCAAGGACTTTTTGCCTCAAAGCGGAAGCCGAAGCGCTCTTGAAAGCCGGTCTGGGGCAGGGGGCCACCTTGGAGAATACATTGGTCATGGATAATAACGGTCCGGTCGGCACAACCTTGCGGTTTCCAAATGAACCGGTGCGGCACAAGGTCCTGGATCTTATAGGCGATCTTTACATGCTCGGACGGCCGGTCATCGGCAGGGTAATGGCCGAAAGATCCGGACATAACCTCAATGTCAGGATGATCAGGAAAATATATGATAAATACGTGAGCCCTGAGTTTCAGAACAGTAAAGAGCACAGATCGTAATGCAGGAGGATAAGATAATGAGCAGCAAAACAGTGGACATCAAGAGAATCATGGCACTGCTTCCACACAGGTATCCGTTTCTTCTGGTTGACAGGGTAGTTGATTATGAAGACGGTAAGTGGATAAAAGCCATCAAGAACGTTACCATGAACGAGCTTTTTTTCCAGGGGCATTTTCCCGGCGAACCGATCATGCCGGGTGTCCTTATGATCGAAGCGCTTGCGCAGGTCGGCGGTATCCTTGCGCTCATAGGCAGCGGGAACGAGAACAAGCTGGCTTTCTTTATGACGATCAATAACGCGAAATTCAGGAAGCCCGTAATTCCCGGCGATCAGCTGTTTCTTCATGTCGCGCTTACGAAGGTAAGCCGCGGCAACATAGTGCAGACGCACGGAGAGGCCAGCGTGGACGGGAAAGTCGTCTGCGAGGCGGATCTGATGTTCAGTCTTATCGATAAGGAGTAAGGAAGCACAATGGGCAAGGTCGCATTGATCGCGGGAGCGGGGGTTTTACCCGTGGAGTTTGTCCGGGCGGCCAAAAAAGCAGGGGATACCGTGGTGGTCTTCGCCATCCGGGGGATGGCCTCGTCACAGCTTGACAAGGAAACTGACAAGGTGTACTGGATGGATGTAGGCCAGTACAGGAAATTCGGATTTTTATTGCTCAAAGAAAGAATAAAACACCTGGCGCTTGTCGGAAAGGTGGATAAGAGCGTCATATATAAAAAGGGAACATACGATGAAGAGGCCCGGATCGCCTTGAAAAGTTTGCAGAACAAAAAAGATTATTCCATTCTCGAGGAGATCACCAGGCACCTCGGCCGGATCGGCGTTGAGGTCATAGACAGCATGCGGTATCTTTCGCACCTTTTGCCCGAAAAGGGCGTTTTGAGCCGGGCAGCGCCCGACGCGCGCATTGAAGAGGACATAAAGATAGGATATGATGTCGCCAAAGAGATAGCCGGGATGGATGTCGGGCAGACGGTGGTCGTCAAGGAAAGGGCGGTTGTCGCCATTGAGGCCATGGAAGGGACCGACGCCACGATCAAAAGGGCCAGGGAAGTAGCCGGACGGGGATGCGTCATGGTAAAGGTAAGCCGCCCCAGGCAGGATCCGAGGTGGGATGTCCCCACTGTAGGGCCCGATACGATGACCGGGCTTTCTGATAATGGGTTCAGCGCGCTTGCCATTGAAAACGGCAAGATGTTCCTTGTTGACAGGGAAGAGCTGATAAAGATAGCGGATGCGAATAATATCGTAGTGAAGGTTATTTAGCGGGGATCTTTTCTTCAATAAACCGGCTTATCGTTTCAGCGGCTTTTCTACTTGCTCCCCTCTCTCCCAGAGAACGTTTGACTTCCCTCAATTTGCTCTTCATGGACCGCATGCGGGAATCATCGCCCGTGATCTCCAGGACCTTCCGATATAGTTTTTCCGATGTGCAATTTCCCTGAAGCAGTTCGGGGGCGACCTCCTCCCCGGCTATTATGTTGGCCAGGCCGATGAAAGGGATCCTCATGAAGAGGCGGAAAAGGACATACGTCAGGAAAGCTGCGCGGTATACGATTACCATCGGTTTTTCCATGATAGCCGTCTCCAGCGTGGCCGTGCCGGAAGTCACCATGGCAAAATCACAGCGGTCAAGACAGGTGAATGTGTCGTTCGTAAAGCGGGATACGGTAAGGCCGCCGTGTCCCGCGAGAGCCGAATCATATAGACTTTTGTCAACATTGGAGTTTTCCGCGACAACGAACTGAACGTCCTTCCGCTGCCCGTGTATTTTTTCCGCGGCCTCAAGCATGACGGGGAATATACCCAGTATCTCGTTTTTCCGGGAACCGGGAAGAAGGGCTATGGTGAAGGCGCCGCTCCTGGCCGCCGGACCTCCGGATGAAGTAATGTTATCCAGTAAAGGATGTCCCACGAATTCGCAATCTATGCCGGCCTGTTTAAGAAAATGTTCTTCGAACTTAAAAAGGACAAGCGCCTTGTCTACAAAGCGTTTTAGCGATTTCAGCCTGTGACGCCCCCATGCCCAGACCTGCGGTATTATGTAGTAGATAACCGGTATTTTTTCACTGTGAAGGAATCTGGCTACCCTCAGATTGAACCCCGGATAATCGATCAGGATCGCCAGGTCGGGTTTTCTTTTCCGTATGTTCCTGATCAAGTTCTTGTAGTGCCTGCGGATCCGGGACAGGTTTTTGACGACTTCCCACGCGCCGACCAGGGAAAAGTGCTGGATATGCTCTATCAGTTCCACGTTCTGCGCACGCATGCGATCGCCGCCGATACCCCAGAAAGAGATATCCGGAAGAAATTCCTTAAGCTCCCTGATGAGTTCACCGGCGCGCATGTCGCCGGAAGGCTCGCCGGTTATTATGAGGATGTTTTTTTTCATCGGTAGAAGCGGCGCAAATCATAGAAGCCGCTGGGCGCTGTTGATCTTTTCCAGTATATTAAGGGCGACCCGAAGGGCTTGCTTGCCTTCTTGTCCCGAGACGACAGGCCTTTTATTGTTCCGGACGCAGTCGATAAAAGATTTAAGTTCGACCTTTAGCGGCTCCTTTTTCCTGATCCTTATTTTTTTCTTTTTAAGTTTCTTGTCGGAGCCCCGGAACAGAAAGGCCTCCTGGTGCAGGTAATCCAGGAGTATGTAGGATTGTTCCTGGAAGATGCGGATCTTGCGGATCTCTTCTCTGGTCACCCGGCTGGCCGTGATATCCGCTATTATGCCGTTCTGAAAAGAAAGACGGACGTTAGCGAGATCTTCATGATCGGAAACACTGCTTATGCCGACAGCTTCGATGTTCTTCACCCTGGAGTTCACCAGGCCGAGGATGATATCGATATCGTGGATCATAAGATCAAGCACCACCCCCACATCCTTGATGCGTTTCTTCTTTTTGATGGAACCCAGTCTTTGGCATTCTATGAATCTCGGCTTGCTCAGCAGGGGCTCCACCGCCCGGACGGCGGAATTGAACCTTTCAATATGCCCTACCTGCAGGATAAGATCCTTTTTTTCGGCCAGGCCGATCAGTTCGTCCGCTTCCTCCAGGGTCCTCGTGATCGGTTTTTCGATCAGAACATGTACCCCTGCTTTCAGGAAATCCCTTGCGACTGCATGGTGCAGATTCGTGGGGACGGCTATGCTTACGGCATCGGCCCTTCCGATAAGATCGTGGTAGTCGGCAAAATAGCCCGTGTTGTATTTCTTGGCTATCTCTTCGCCCGCTTCTTTGCTTACGTCGCAGATGCCGACCAGTGAGATCCCGCACCTTCTCTTTATCGCGGAATACACTTTAGCGTGAAGGGAACCGAGATGCCCGGCCCCTACCACGGCGATACGAAGCTTGTCCATAACACCCCTTGCTACATGGATCACAGTTTGACGTTACTATCCTTCGGGAAATTATATCACTATTGCATATTGAGGGCAAGGGAAAGGAAAGAGGGCATTTTACTTGACTTTTTTAGTAAGGTATATTAGGATAGCATTTCTTGTCCCGGTCCCACCGGACTCAGTTTTGGTCCCGGTGGAGATTTAAAAGTTTGGTTTACGGATGCGGCCGCATTCATAAGCCCCACATTTATCCACAGAGGTAGAAAATGGAAGAGAGAGTAAGGAAAGAGATCGAAAAAATACGACCCTTTCTTCAGCGGGACGGCGGGGATATAGAGCTTGTTTCCGTTGAGGGAAACGTCGTGAAAGTAAGGCTCCGCGGGGCCTGCGCGGGTTGCCCAATGAGCCAGATGACCATCAAGGGTGTGGTGGAGCAGGCGCTGAAAAAAGAGATCCCAGAGATCGAACGGGTTGAAAGCGTGTAAGCGAGGGCACGATAAGGGAGGCACTGAGCAGGTGAAGCTGACCACGAGATCTTCTTATGGCGTGAGAGCTCTTATAAGACTGGCGATCGAGCACGATGGCGGAGAGCCGGTCTCCATCGGGCATATATCCCGCGAGGAAGGGATCTCAAATATCTACCTGGAACAGATATTTAACTGTCTCAAGAACCGCGGATTGGTCAAAAGCGTACGCGGCCCCAGAGGAGGGTATGTTCTGGCCAGAGACCCTTCCAGGGTGAGCGTGTACGAAGTGGTAATGGCCCTGGAAGGCAGTATTTCCCCCGCCAGATGCATTTCATCCGGAAAAGGGAAAGAAAATGTATGCGGGAAAGCAAGCAGGTGCGCCTCTAAAGAGGTATGGGATGAAATGGGCAGGCAGATAAAAGAAACGCTCGGGCGTTTTTCTCTCAGGGACCTGGCCGAACGCGCGATGAAAATAACTCCCGGCAAGAACGGGAGAGTGTACATTTATGAGAAAAGTCTATCTTGATGCCAATGCGACAACAAGGGCGCATCCGGAAGTGATCGAGGCGATGCTGCCGTTTTACGATAAGATGTACGGTAATGCCTCGAGTGTACATGCGTTTGGGAGGGAAGCCAGGAAGCATCTGGAAGAGTCCCGGGAGAAAGTAGCCGCCCTCATAGGGGCCGGATCCCCGGAGGAGATAGTTTTCACTTCGGGCGGGACAGAGTCCGATAATTTCGCGATCAAGGGGACGGCAGCCGCGTTAAAAGACAAGGGTAACCATATAATAACTTCCGAGGTTGAGCACCACGCCGTGCTTAATACCTGCAAGTACCTTGAGGGTAAGGGTTTCCGGGTGACCTACCTGGGGGTGGATCGTTACGGGATCGTAGACACGGACGAACTTCGGCGCAGCATTACCGACGAAACCATCCTTATAACCATTATGGCGGCAAACAACGAGACGGGGACGATCATGCCGCTTGAAGAGATAGGCAGTGTAGCCGCGGAAAAAGGCGTCGTTTTCCATACCGACGCGGTGCAGCTTATCGGGAAAGTGCCTTTTGATGTCAAAAGATCCGGGGCGCAACTGGTCTCGATGTCAGCCCATAAGATCAACGGGCCCAAAGGGGTCGGCGCATTGTATATAAGGAACGGAACCGAGATCGACCCCTGTCAGCATGGCGGGCATCACGAGAACGGCAAAAGAGCCGGGACCGAGGACATACCGGCCATAGTCGGGTTCGGAAAGACCTGTGAGATCGCCCTTAAGCACGGCCTGGAACACTATGCCGGGGTAAAGCGGCTCAGGGATATGCTGCACGACCGTATAAGTTCCGGGATAAAGCAGGTAAGGCTGAACGGTCATCCCGAAAAACGCCTGCCCAGCACCTTGAACGTCAGTTTCGACTATCTGGAAGGAGAAGCTATAATATTGAGTCTGGACCTGGAGGGCATCGCCGTTTCTACCGGTTCCGCCTGCACCTCGGGCAGCCTGGAGCCTTCCCACGTGCTGAAAAGTATGGGGCTGGAACAGGTGTTCGCGCAGGGGGCGGTCAGGTTTTCGCTCGATATATTTAATACACGGGATGACATGGATTATGTGATGGAAAAATTACCCCCCATCATAGACCGGCTGAGGAAGATAAGCCCGATCTACAGGGAAGACTGAGGGAACACGGATGGAAGAATATACCGATAAAGTCATAAAACATTTTCTGAACCCCAGCAACGTGGGGCAGATCGAAGACCCCAGCGGGAAAGGTAAGATCACCAGTCCCGTCTGCGGTGATATACTGGAGCTGTATATAAAGGTTGATGATAACGGGGTCATATCCGACGCCAAATTCAGGACCTTCGGATGCGGCGCGGCGATAGCATCAGGGTCCATTTTAACAGAGCTTATCAAGGGGAAGACCGTGGAAGAAGCAAGGAAACTGTCCAATGAAGACGTGGTCAGGGCCCTGGGCGGCCTGCCGCCGGTCAAGATCCATTGTTCCGTCCTTGCCGAAGACGCCTTAAAGAAGGCGATCGAGGATTATTACGGAAAAAGGCAAAAAAAATAGGCATATTTCGGGTATTGTTGTATAATATTATGAACCAAGAATTGGCGCACATAAGGGAAAGAAAAGAGGAGATTAGAAAGGAGAAAATAAGGCGTCTGCGGGGCCAGGGTCCCTCACTGAGGGAAGAAAGGAGCCGGAAGATACAGGAAAAGCTTCTTTCCAGTGAGGAATTCCGAGCTGCGAGGACAGTCATGACATACGTTTCTTTGCCCACAGAAGTGGACACTTACTATCTTAATGAAGAGGCATTGAAACAGGGGAAAAGGGTAGCGGTTCCTTATATCGAGCCGAATAGTCAAACTATAATAGCTTCTGAGCTTACAGCAATAAAAAACCTGGAAAAGGGCCCTTTCGGGATATACCAGCCGAAAGAAGGTCTTGCCGGGACAATACCTTTAAGGGAGATAGATCTGGTAGTGGTGCCACTAATAGCTTATGACAAAAAGAACATGCGATTGGGCAGAGGAAAAGGGTATTATGACAGGTTCCTCGCCAGTAAGGATCTATCTTCGGCAAAGGCAATAGGATTGGCTTTTCATTTTCAGGCGGCGGATTCCCTGCCCTCGGACCCTCATGACAGACCCGTTTCCCGGGTCATTACAGATTGATCTCGTTCAGAGAGATCCTGCCAGCTGACGCCTTCCAAAATAAGGGAGGATGCACATGAGGACTGACATTACAACAGCATATTTAGGTTTCGCGTTTCTTGGCGGCATATTTTTCTTCCTCTTCGGGTATGTCCTGAGGAAGTATACTGCCAAGATGAAAGTAAAACGCGCCGAGGATAAAGCGAAGACCATAGTAAACAATTCGAAAATAGAGGCCGAACGCCGGAAAAGAGAATCCATACTTGAAGCAAAAGACCTCTCCTTGAAGATGAGGGCCGAGTTCGAAGAGGAGGCGAAGGAACGCCGGAGGGAACTACTGGCCAAGGAAAAGCATCTTTTGCAGAAGGAAGAGAACGTCGACAAGAAAGTCGAATTTATTGAACAGAAAGAGAAGGAACTCAGGAGAAACGAGGACGAGCTGCGCCGCAAATATGATGAGGCCAATCGCCGGAAAGAGGAGCTGGACCGCAAGCTCCAGGAGGAAAAGAGCCGGCTTCAGGAGATATCCGGCATGAGCAAGGAGCAGGCCAAGGATCTCCTGATCAGGAAAATGGAGGAAGAAGCCCGCCAGGAAGCGGCCAAGACCATAAAGAAGATCCAGGACGAGACCAGGGATAAGGCCGACAGGGAGGCGAGAAAGATCGTAGGGCTGGCCATCCAGAAGTGCGCCGTGGATCATACGGTAGATACGACGGTAAGCGTGGTGAACTTGCCTTCTGAGGAAATGAAAGGCAGGATAATAGGAAGGGAAGGAAGGAATATACGCGCTCTGGAGATGGCCACCGGAGTGGATATCATCATAGACGATACACCCGAGGCCGTGATAATCTCGGGATTCGATAAGTTCCGCAGGGAAATAGCCAGGATCTCGCTGGAGCGGCTGATAGAGGACGGCAGGATCCACCCCGGCCGCATAGAAGAGGTCGTGGCAAAAGTGAAGAAAGAAATGGAAGCGACCATAAAAGAAGAAGGGGAGAATACGCTTCTGGATCTGGGCATTCACGGCGTGCATTCGGAACTGGTGAAGCTTCTCGGCCGGCTTAAATTCCGCACCAGCTACGGCCAGAACGTCCTGCAGCATTCCAAGGAAACGGCTTACCTGATGGCCGCGATGGCCGGAGAATTGAGGCTGGATATAAACCTGGCAAAACGTATCGGGGCGCTCCATGATATCGGCAAGGCGGTTTCTCATGAGATGGAGGGTACTCACGCAGCGCTGGGAGCGGAACTGGCCAAGAAATACGGTGAACCCGATATTGTCGTCCATGCCATCGAGGCGCACCACGGGGATGTCGAGCCGAAGACGCTCCTTGCGGTCCTCGCCCAGGCGGCGGACGCCATAAGCGCGACCCGTCCCGGTGCCAGGCGGGAGACCCTGGAGCATTACATAAAGAGGCTGGAAAACCTTGAAGCGATCGCCAATGAGTTCGAGGGAGTGGAAAAGACCTATGCCATCCAGGCCGGCCGCGAGATCCGTATTGTCGTACAGCCGGAGAGGATCGATGACGCGAAAGCGGCTGTGATGGCCCAGGAGATAAAGAAAAAAATAGAAAGCGGATTGCAGTATCCCGGCCAGATCAAGGTCGTGGTCATACGGGAGATCAGATCGATCGAATATGCCAAATAAAGAGGCAGAATTATGAAAATACTGTTCTTGGGGGATATTGTCGGGAAGCCGGGCAGGGAAATGGTCCGCAGGTTTCTCCGTGATTTCAGGGAAAAGGAGAATGTCAGCGTCGTGATCGCCAACGGCGAGAATGCCGCCGGTGGAAGCGGTATTACTCCACGAATAGCGGAAGAACTGTTCGAGGACGGGGTGGACATCCTGACCTCCGGGGACCACATCTGGAAGAAAAAGGAAATATACGATTTTCTGAACACGACCGACAAATTGATACGTCCCGCCAATTATCCAGAGGGGGCTCCTGGGAAGGGCTCCACTGTCGTGGACGTTAAAGGCGCCGGCAGAGTGGGCGCCATCAATCTGATAGGCCGGGTATTCATGGAGGCGGTGGATTGTCCTTTTGCGCGGGTGCGTGAAGAGATAGAGAAACTTCGCAAAATGACACCCGTGATCGTGGTGGACATGCACGCTGAAGCGACCAGCGAGAAAGTCGCTATGGGGTGGTACCTGGACGGGACAGTCACTGCCGTGATCGGGACCCACACCCATATCCAGACCGCTGACGAAAAAGTACTTCCAGGCGGCACGGCATACGTTACCGATTGCGGGATGACCGGACCTTATGATTCTGTGATAGGACGGAAAAAGGAGCAGGTCATAACGCGGTTTTTGACGCAGCTGCCCACGCGTTTCGAGATGGCCGCCGAAGGCGCGGAGATACACGGGGTCATTATAGATACGGATGAGAAAGAAGGAAAGGCTCGCGGCATCAAAAGGGTCCAGATAAAGGCATGATGGAAGACGTGAAGGTTTACACGGTCACCGAGCTTACCAGGGATATACGTTTTGTCCTGGAAGATACCTTTCGGGAAGTGTGGGTCGAGGGCGAGATTTCTAATTTTACCGTTTCATCCGCGGGGCATGCATATTTTAGTTTAAAAGACGCCGGCGGCCTGCTTAACTGTGTTCTTTTTAAGGGTAACAGCACCCGTGTCGCTTTCAGCATGGAAAACGGATTGCGCGTTCTGTGCTGCGGCCGGATCAGTGTTTATGACAAACGCGGGCAGTATCAATTGTATGTCAGCGCAATAGAACCCCGCGGCAGAGGCGCTCTTCAGCTGGCATTCGAGCAGCTGAAAAACAAATTGCGCAAGGAGGGACTGTTTGACGAGGAACATAAAAGACCGCTGCCCTTTTTGCCGATGCATATCGGTGTTATTACATCGCCGACAGGCGCGGCCATAAGAGATATCCTGAAGGTCGCCCGCCGGCGTTTTACCAATGTTGAGATCTCAATATGTCCTGTCCGGGTCCAGGGCGACGGAGCGAAAGAAGATATTGCCCGGGCTATCGGGGAGCTTAACGAGTTTAACCGCTGGATCAGCGAAGAAGGCAAGGAGGAGCATCCGATAGAGGTGATCATTGTCGGGCGCGGCGGCGGCAGCCTGGAGGACCTCTGGCCCTTTAATGAGGAGATGGTCGCGCGCGCGATATATGCTTCGGAGATACCAGTCATAAGCGCGGTCGGGCATGAAATAGACTATACCATTTCCGATTTTGTGGCGGATTTTCGCGCCCCGACACCGTCAGCGGCCGCCGAACAGGTCATACCGCTCAAGGAAGAACTTGCCGGCCGGATAAAAAAATACCGTGACCGGTTATACCTGGTCGCTAAGACAAAACTTGAAATGATGAGAAAAACGGTCGACGGGCTCCGCTTGAGCTATGTTCTCCGCACCCCGATGAACGTCTTTTTGCAGTTGGGCCAGCAGGTGGACGATCTGGTCAGGTCCGCCACCTCCGGCGTCACCCATTTGCTTGAACTGAGGCAGGGAGAGTTCAGCGCCGCAACAGGAAAACTGCAGATGTTAAACCCCTTGTCAGTGCTGAAGCGAGGGTATAGTATTACTTTTAAGGGCGGGAAGGTGGTCAAGGCCTCGAGGGGGCTGAGGCGGGGGGACCTCCTCAAGACAAGGTTCGCGTCCGGCTGCGTTACGAGCAAGGTAGAACATGCGGAAAAATAGCTAAGGAGGGGCCGGGATGAAAGATAGTTCGTTTGAAAAAGCGCTTGAGAAGCTCGAAAAGATCGTGGAAGAACTGGAAACAGGAGATCTTTCCCTGGACACTTCCCTGAAAAAATATGAAGAGGGCATAAAACTTGCAGGCGCGTGCCAGAAGCAACTGGACAAAGCCAGGGAAAAAATAGAACTATTGATAAAAAAAGACAGCGGACGGTTCGTAAAAGAACCTTTTGAGGAGAAAGAGGAATGAGCGAACTTCTGGATAATATTCAGTTGCCGGAAGGGATAAAAAAACTGGATCTGAAGCAGCTTAAACAGCTTGCCGGTGAGATCAGGGGAAAGATCGTCAGCGTTACGTCCCGTAAAGGCGGCCACCTTGCGGCCAGCCTGGGTGCCGTGGAACTGGCGATCGCGTTGCACTACTGCCTTAAAAGCCCGAAAGATAAGATAATCTGGGATGTCGGACACCAGAGTTACGCGCACAAACTGCTTACGGGCAGGCTGAAAAATTTCAATACGCTCAGGGAAATGGGGGGCTTAAGCGGGTTTCCCAGCGCCGAGGAAAGCGAACATGACCCTTTCACCTGCGGTCACAGCGCCACGTCGATATCTTCCGCTCTTGGGCTGGCGTCCGCCAGGGACCTGAGGAACGAAGATCACAAGGTGATCGCCGTTATAGGTGACGCGTCTCTTTCTACAGGACTGGCCTTTGAAGGGATGAACAATACCGGGCACAGGCGGACGAACCTGGTGGTCATACTGAACGATAATGAACAGTCCATCTCCAAACCGGTAGGGGCGATGAGCCGGTACTTGAACACCGTGATAACCAACCCCCTGTACAATAAGGTAAGGGAGGAAACGGAGAAGATAGTGAAGGGTATCCCCAGGCTGGGGCAGGCGGCATATAAGACGATAAGAAAGCTTGAAGAAGGACTTAAAAATCTGCTGGTGCCGGGCATTTTGTTCGAGGAGCTGGGGTTCCGCTATTTCGGGCCCGTCGACGGACATGATATAGAACAGCTGATATCGACGTTTCGGAATATCCTAAAGCTGAAAGAACCGGTATTTGTCCATGCTATTACCAGAAAGGGAAAGGGGTATAAATACGCCGAAGAAGATCCGGAAAGCTTTCACGGTGTTACGTCCTTTGATGTGAGCTCGGGGCAGATAGGTAAAGGGGAAGAAGATAAAGAAAAGCCTTTTACCTGGCATTTTTCCAAAATGATAAAGGAACTCGCGGATAAAGATAACAGAATAGTTGCGATCACCGCGGCTATGCCGGACGGCACCGGCCTTCAAACTTTTGCCGAGAAATTCCCGGACCGGTTTTTCGATGTCGGCATCACCGAGCCGCATGCAGTGACATTTTCCGCCGGCCTTGCAAAAGGGGGCTTGAAGCCGGTGGTCGCTATTTATTCCACTTTCCTGCAGCGCTCCTATGATCAGCTTATCCATGACATCGCGCTTCAAAAGCTGCCCGTTGTATTCTGTGTCGATAGGGCGGGATTGGTGGGCAGGGACGGTCCGACGCATCACGGCGTCTTTGATATTTCTTATACGCGGAATCTGCCGGGTTTTGTAGTGATGGCCCCCAAGGACGGGACGGAACTGGAACTGATGATGGAAAAGGCCGTGGAATGGGAGAAGCCGGTCGTGATAAGGTACCCCCGCGCTAAAGCCAGACAACTTGTAAGCACTTCTTCTTTTGTGCCTCTGGAGGTAGGGAAGGCGGAGCTGCTCAGAAGGGGGAATGACCTTGCCATTCTCGCAGTGGGGAGCATGGTGAACACCGCGCTGATGGCCAGCGAGCTATTATCCAGAAAAGGCATCGAATCGACGGTGGTGAACGCCAGATTTATTAAACCCCTGGACGCGGAGATGCTGGAGGAACTCGCCCGCGGCACGAAGAAGTTATTTACCATAGAGGAAGGTATTACTGACGGCGGGTTCGGCAGCGCCGTGCTTGAATTTTTTGAAAGGGAGAAGTTAAGAGGCGTTAAGATCAGATGTCTGGGGTTGCCTGACGAATTCATAGAGCATGGCGCGCGGGAAGAACTCCTGCGGAAATACCATCTCGCGCCGGATGAGGTCGCCTCGACGATCGAAGCGGAGCTGGCCGGACTATAGGAAAATATATGGCAAAAAAGACAGTAAAGCTAAAAATGAACATAGATATTGAGAGATGCAAAGGATGTTTACTTTGCGTCGATATATGCCCGCAAAAGGCACTGGCAATGTCAAGCAAGGTCAATAAGAGGGGTCTGCGGTATGCCGTCCTGAAATACCCCGAGAAATGTACCGGATGCGGCCTGTGTGCGCTGATGTGCCCGGATTGCAGCATAACGATCGAAGAAGATAAATAATGAAAGAAAAATATCTGTCTACAGGAAATGAGGCCTGCGGAGAAGGTGCCATAAGAGCCGGTTGCCGCTTCTACGGGGGGTATCCTATAACCCCGCAGAACGAGCTTATCGCTTACATGTCCCGGCGGATGGATGAAGAGAACAGGATCTTCATCCAGTCCGAAAGCGAGCTCGCGGCTATCAATATGGTCCTGGGCGCTTCGGCTGCCGGCGCCAGGGCTATGACGACCTCGTCCAGTCCGGGCATAAGCCTCAAGCAGGAAGGCATATCATATCTGGCGGGATGTGAACTGCCTGCCGTGATCGTGAATGTGATGAGAGGCGGGCCCGGTCTTGGTAACATAGCCCCGGCGCAGGGCGATTATTTTCAGGCGACCAAGGGAGGCGGTCACGGGGACTACCGCATGCTTGTATTGGCCCCTGCCAGCGTGCAGGAGATGTTCGATTTCACTTATGAAGCATTTGCCCTGGCGGACAGATACAGGAATCCGGTGATGGTCCTTACTGACGGGATGCTGGGACAGATGATGGAACCCCTGGAATTTGATAAAGGCATTAAGCCGTCCGGTATTGTTGACAAACCGTGGGCGATGACCGGAGCAAAAGGAAGGAAAGCCGGGAGCGTAAAAAGTTTATTTTTGGGTGAAGGCGTTCTTGAGAGACATAACAAGAAATTGCAGGAAAAATATCAGCGGATGTCCGATAAAGAAGTAAAATTTGAAGCCTATAAAACTGAAGGCGCTGAGATCATACTTATTGCTTACGGTACGGTGAGCCGGATCACCCGTGCCTGTGTGGACACTTTGGCGGAAGAAGGGGTAAAGGCAGGCCTCCTGAGGCCCGTAACGCTGTGGCCGTTCCCTTGTGCCGAGATCTCGCGCCTGGCGAAAAAAGGGACAAAATTTCTTGTCGTCGAAATGAACGCCGGGCAGATGGTGGAAGATGTGAGGCTTGCCGTTCAGGATGATAAAAGAGTTTCTTTTTACGGGCGCATGGGCGGGGAGATACCGTCGGAAGAGGAGATAGTCGGCGAAGTGAGGAAGATAAGAAAAGGGAAATGACGAAAAAATTCACGAAACCAAGATCAATGAAAGACGCGGCGACCCACTATTGCCCGGGTTGCGGGCACGGCCTTATCCATCGGCTCATCTGCGAAGTCATAGATGAGATGGACGCACGGGAGAATGCTATTGCCATCGCTCCCGTGGGATGCGCCGTGCTGGCCTATGATTACTGGGATTTCGATACGATGGAAGCCCCCCACGGGCGCACGCCGGCCGTGGCGACGGGGGTGAAGCGGATCCTTCCGGACAGGCTGGTTTTCACCTATCAGGGCGACGGGGACCTTGCCGCCATCGGGACAGCCGAGATCATACATGCCGGCAACCGCGGGGAGAACATCTCCGTTGTCTTTGTAAATAACGGAGTATACGGCATGACCGGAGGCCAGATGGCGCCGACCACGCTTCTCGGGCAGAGAACAGCGACAAGCCAATTCACACGCAGGGCCGATAAAGAAGGTTTTCCGCTGAAGATCCTGGAGATGATGGCTGTTCTGCCTGGAGTGACATATCTGGAAAGGACGTCGGTCCATTCTCCCGGGGATGTAATGAATACAAAAAAGGCCATAAAAAAAGCGTTTCATCTCCAGCTTGAAAAAAAGGGGTTTACTATGGTGGAGGTCATTTCCCCGTGCCCCACGTACTGGGGACTGACACCCATAGAAGCAATGGAGCGCATAAAGAAAGAAGTTGTCAAAGAATACCCGCTGGGAGTGGTCAAGGACGGTGGGTGAGGAGAAACCAGATACCGGTAGCCAGTGACCGGGTATCCAGTAATTGGTAATGGGTTACTTCAAACATGCAGAACATTAACGAGTCGATCATATGTGCCGGATTCGGTGGACAGGGCATTATGCTCCTGGGCAAGGTTCTTGCCTCCATGGGCATGTTACGCGGCTTGAACGTGACATGGATGCCGTCATACGGTGCAGAAGTCCGCGGCGGAACGGCTCATTCCATGGTTCGGATAAGTTCGAAGCCGATCGCAAGTCCGGTAGTTTCCGACACGAGTGCTGCGATCATAATGAACAGCCCGTCGCTGGATAAATTTGAGGAGAGAATAGTACCCGGCGGACTTCTTATACTGAACGCGTCCATGGCAAGCCGTAAGGTGGAGAGAGACGACATCGACATTATTGCAGCCCCCCTGACAGACGAAGCTATTAAACTGGGGAATGTCCGTGTCGCGAACATGATAGCAGCCGGCATTTTCACCGCCAGAAAGAAGATATTCGATAAAAAGGTCCTGGTAAGCGTGATAGAGGAAATTGCCGCAGGCCACAAGGCCCTCCTGCCGATAAATATCAGGGCGGTGGAGAAAGGCATTTCGCTTGTAAGGGGGGAAGAGAAGTAATGGTAACCGTTCGTTTTGCGCCGAGCCCGACCGGGTTCCTGCATCTGGGAAGCGCGAGGACCGCGCTTTTCAACTGGTTGTATGCCAGGCATACGGGCGGGAGATTTTTACTCCGGATCGAGGACACGGACCGGGCCAGGTCCGAGGAAAGATTCCTTGAAGAGATACTCGAGGACCTTAAATGGATGGGCCTTGACTGGGACGATGAGCCCGTGTACCAGAGCCGGCGGTTTGATGTGTACCGGGAAAACGCGGAAAAGATACTCAAAGAAGGCAGGGCCTATACCGAGGGAGATGCGATCATATTCAGAGTGGAAAAGAACCGCACGATCGAAGTGGACGACCTCATTCACGGGAAGATAACCTTCAATACCGATGAAATCAAGGACCAGGTGATGATCAAGTCCGACGGCTCACCTGCGTACAATTTCTCCTGCGTGGTCGATGATGCCCACATGGATATCACGCATATAATCAGAGGTGACGACCATATCTCCAATACGCCCAAGCAGATACTTTTTTACGAGGCGTTGGGGCTGGAGCCGCCGAAGTTCGCCCACATGCCGCTCATGATGGGCTCGGACGGCGCGAAACTTTCCAAGAGACACGGCGCGGTCGCCGTTGAAGAATACAGAAAAGAAGGATTCCTGCCGGAAGCGCTGAGTAATTATCTCGTGCTTCTGGGATGGTCTCCCGGGGAAGACAGGGAAAAGATCCCGCCAGAAGAGGTGGTCCGCATTTTCGATATCAAGGACATGAAGGACGTCCAGGCGCGTTTTGATCTGCAGAAACTCAAATGGCTGAACGGCGAATATATAATGGAAAAGAAGACGGAGGAACTTCTGCCTCTGGTCAAGGGCCAGCTCCTGTCGGCGGGGTTGGACATATCCGCCGCGGATGATGAATACATTATGAGGGTCATCGACCTGTACAGGATCAGGATCAAGACCCTGAGTGAGCTGGCGCAACTGGCCGACTGCTTTTTCGGGGACGATTTTGCTGTAGACGAAAAAGGGAAGAAAAAATACCTGGACAAGAAGGAAAATAAGGACAATATCAGGATTTTCGCCGACAGGCTCGAGGACCTGGAGGATTTTTCGCACGCAAAAATAGAGGAAGTATGCCGCGATATTGCGGTAGAAAGGAAACTCAAGGCCGCGGACATAATCCATCCCGCGCGCATGGCCATAAGCGGAAAAACGCGGGGAGCAGGGGTTTTCGAGATCATGGAGGTCCTGGGCAGGGAAAAAGTCATCGAAAGAATGAGAAAGGCGTCCGGTTGACCAAAAGAGAGACGAATTTCGTAAGAGATATTATCGACAAGGATATTAAGAGCGGGAAGAACGAGGGCCGGGTCCATACGCGCTTTCCTCCCGAACCCAACGGATACCTGCACATAGGGCACGCCAAGGCGATATGCCTCAATTACGGCATAGCCAGGGATTATAACGGCAAGTTCAATCTCAGGTTCGATGATACCAATCCCTGTAAAGAAGAACAGGAATACGTCGATTCCATCATCGAGGACGTTAAGTGGCTGGGCGCGGATTACGGCCGGGGGCTCTTTTACGCCTCCGGCTACTTCGACAGGATGCACCAGTACGCGGTGGAGCTTATAAAGAAGGGCAAGGCGTTTGTCTGCGACCAGACACTTGAAGAGGTCAGGGAGTACCGCGGTACCATAACCGAACCGGGCAGGGAGAGCCCTTACCGCGACAGGTCCGTCGGGGAGAACCTGGATCTTTTTGAGCGGATGCGCAAGGGGGAATTTCCCGACGGCGCGAAGACGCTGCGCGCGAAGATCGACATGGCTCACCCGAACCTTTTGATGCGCGATCCGGTCATGTACCGCATATTGCACGCGGAACACCACCGCACCGGCGGCAAGTGGTGCATATATCCCATGTACGACTGGGCTCACGGGCTGGAGGACTCCATAGAGGGGATCACTCACTCGATCTGCACGCTGGAGTTCGAAACGCACCGCCAGTTGTATGACTGGTTCCTGGACGAGCTGGGTGTCCATCACCCCCAGCAGATAGAATTCGCGCGCCTCAACCTGAGCCACGCGGTTCTCAGCAAGAGAAAGCTTCTGGAACTGGTCGAGGAGAAAAAGGTAAGAGGGTGGGACGATCCCCGCATGCCCACCATATCGGGTCTCAGGAGGCGCGGGTACACGCCGGGATCCATACGTGATTTCTGCGAGCGTATCGGTGTGACGAGAATCAACAGCATCGTGGACATGGTCGTCTTGGAGAACTCCATCCGGGAGGAGCTTAACAAGAAAGCTCCGCGGGTGATGGCCGTCCTGCGCCCGCTGAAAGTGGTGATAGAGAACTACCCGGAAGGGCAGGAGGAGGAACTGGAGGCGGTCAATAATCCCGAGGACCCGGACATGGGCACGCGGAAGGTACCGTTCTCCGGGGAGATCTACATCGAGAGGGATGATTTCCGCGAAAAGCCGCCCGGAAAATTTTTCCGGCTGGCTCCCGGCAGGGAGGTGCGCCTGCGCTACGCTTATTTCATAAAATGCAAAAAGGTCGTTAAGGACCGCAGGACAGGCGAGGTGACGGAGCTCCGCTGCACTTATGATCCCGCCACCCGCGGCGGCGACGCGCCGGACGGGCGCAAGGTAAAGGGAACACTACACTGGGTTTCGGCAAAGCACGCATGCGAAGCTGAAGTGCGCCTTTACGATCATCTTTTCACGAAGCGCGATCCGAACGACACGGCCGAGGGGGAGGATTACAAGTCGAACCTGAACCCGGATTCGCTGGAAGTCCTGGCCTCCTGCATGATAGAGCCCGGCCTTAAAGATGCCGCGCCGGGAAGCCGGTATCAGTTCGAAAGGATGGGGTATTTCTTTGCGGATCCGGCGGACTCTTCCGATAAAAAACCTGTTTTCAACCGGACGGTGACCCTGCGGGACACCTGGAAAAAGATTGAAAGCAGGAAGGATAAATAATATAATATTTTCCACGATAACGCGCTGGGATGTGGTGTAATTGGTAACACGGCTGACTCTGGATCAGTCTTTCCTGGTTCGAGTCCAGGCATCCCAGCCAATTTTGTTTCGCAAAAATGCTAAAAGAGAGACCATATGGTCTCTCTTTTTATGTCCATTCGCCGGTTTTGGTAAAAGACCTTTTGTGTTAGGCATAAAAAAGTATCATTTTTTATTTTTGATGTTTTAAGCACTTTGTGATATACTTACTTTGTAAGGCACAGTGCTTGTGTCCTACAAAATACAAAGGCGTTTCTGAAAGGAGCGCCTTTTTGTATATAGCCTAAAAAGAAAGAACTTTTTTAAGAGAGACCCCAAAGAAGGGCGTTTCATGTCGGTGGTACGACATGGAATGTCCTTTTTTTTTTTTTTTGAGATGACGGTGCAGAAATGGATTTCAGGACATTGCTGAAAAAAATAACACCCGCGCTCAAATATATCGCGCGTAAACATGTACTCTGTGGGTTCTATGACACGGAGGACCTTTATCAGGAGATGTGCCTTTATTTATGGCAGAAGTACGGGAATGGGCTGCCAATAGGCATAAACGAATCCTATGTGATAAAAGGGTGCGAGTTTCATATACAGAATTTTTTAAGAAAAGGAAGACCAAAAGCAATATTATTGAGCTTTGATGCGCCCCTGGCCTCCGAAGGCTCAACATTAGGTGAGATTCTTGAAGATAAAAAAGCAGCTCGTGGTTTATTAAACATGGAAAGCGGGCTTACAATCGATGAGATAAAAAACCTGGGTTTAAGCGACAGGGAAAAAGCGGTTTTTTCGTATCTTCTCAAAGGATATACAGTGCGCGAAGTTGCGCAAGAACTCGGGATTTCACATGTCATGGTCGTAAAGTATAAAAAGGGGATAATAAAAAAATGGCGCAGGAAAAGGTTACCAAATGAACAAGGTTTTTACTTGTAACTAGTGTCCACACAGTCGTGGAAAACTGCAGGGACATTCTGTAAGAGACAGAAGGCAAAGACGTCTTTAAACGCCGAAGAAGCATTTAAAGGCGTTTTTTTATTTAAGCGGGATATGACTTTGGGCATCGACAAGGACAGGAGGGCAAAATGAACGAACAGGTTCTATATGCAACTACGGCAGGAGTGGATACCTTATGGGTCCTTTTAGCGGCATTTTTGGTCTTTATAATGCAAGCCGGTTTCGGCATGCTTGAATCCGGACTGATAAGAACTAAAAATACCTGTAATGTTCTTATGAATAATTTTTTGGATTTTTGCATGGCATCTTTGGGATTTTTTATATTTGGTTATGCCTTTATGTTCGGCAAGGGAAATGGTTTTATGGGATTTAACGGATTTTTTCTTGTTAACGCAACCCACGAGGGGACGATCCCGCTTGAGGCAGCGTGGCTCTTTCACGCCGTTTTCTGTGGAGCAGCTGCTACTATTGTGGCAGGTGGTATAGCCGAAAGAATGAAATTTCAGTGTTATCTTATATATTCTTTCCTGATATCTGCCACGGTTTATCCGTTTGTAGGACACTGGATATGGGGCGGCGGTTGGCTGGCAGATCTGGGCTTCGGCGATTTTGCCGGATCAACCGTAGTGCATGCCGTGGGCGGAACGGCTGCTTTGGTCGGAACCATGATATTAGGCCCGAGGATAGGTAAGTATAATAAGGACGGTTCGGCAAATGCCATCGAAGGTCATTCCATGGCGCTCGCTTCCCTGGGGGCGCTTATACTCTGGTTCGCCTGGTTCGGGTTCAATCCCGGTTCTACGTTAAGTGTGGGCGACGGCGGCTTGATGGCAAAAGTGGCTCTGAATACAAATTTAGCGGCAGCGGCCGGAGGTTTAACGGCGATGTTCTTTGCCTGGAGAAAGTGCGGCAAACCGGATCTTTCAATGACAATGAACGGAGCACTTGCAGGTCTTGTAGCAATAACGGCACCCTGTGCTTATGTTATCCCTATGGAGTCTATAATTATAGGGTTCATAGCGGGAATAATAGTTGTTCTTGGAACGTTGTTTTTGGACAAGGCGCGCGTAGACGATCCGGTCGGTGCCGTACCGGTTCACATGATGAATGGTGTCTGGGGGACCCTGGCCGTGGGTCTTTTCGGGCATAAAGCGTTAGGTCTTGCCAGAGACGGTTTTCTTCACGGCGGGGGATTCGCGCAGCTCGGCATACAGGCACTTGGTGTAGGAACCGTTATTGTCTTTGTTCTTATGGCCATGACAGTGATTTTCAAGGTTATGGATAAGGCCATCGGTCTTAGAGTATCAAGAGAGGAAGAGCTCAAAGGCCTTGATATAAGTGAACATGGGATGGAAGCGTATTCGGGATTTCAGATCTTTACTACAAAATAAGGATATTTACGGAGGTTAACCATGAAGCTGATAATTGCTATGATACAGCCGCATAAACTCCCTGATGTTAAGCGGGCGCTTTATGAAGCAGAAGTTTATAAAATGACCGTGACTAATGCGCTTGGTTGCGGCCAGCAAAAAGGGTATACGGAAACATACAGGGGGGTAGTCCACGAAGTCAATCTTCTTAAGAAGATCAGGCTCGAAATAGCTGTGAATGAAAACTTTGTCCAGCCTACCATTAACGCTGTAATAAAAGGTGCTAAAACTGGAAAGATCGGTGATGGCAAGATATTCGTACTGGATCTTCCCGAATGCATCAGGATAAGGACAGGGGAAACCGGAGGGAAGGCGATAGGGTAAGGGATCTTTTGAATTTTTGAAAAAAAGGTTACCAAAATACCCTATTTTTTACTTGTATATAGTGAAGGCGCTGGAAGTGTAATCAGCGAAGCACAAAGTTTGTGCAGTCGGCATGTTAAAACAAGGGCGTTTTAAGGCCGGGATGGCTTAAAACGCCCTTTTATTTTGTGCCGGGAAATTTTGAAAAAGGAGGACTGAAATGGGGAAGAGGACGAAACAGGACATTTTAAAGTTAGCGAAAGAGAATGACGTAAAGTTTATACGCCTGTGGTTCACCGATATATTGGGTCAGGTGAAAAGTTTTGCAATTACAGATAAAGAATTAGAGGGAGCCCTTGAGAACGGCATGGGATTTGATGGCTCCTCTATTACAGGTTACCAGGATATAGAGGAATCCGATATGATCGCTATGCCCGATTCGGACACATTTCAAATCCTTCCATGGCGACCGGCTGAAAAGGCTGTTGCAAGGATGATATGCGATGTATTAAATCCCGACAGGACGCCGTACGAAGGTGACCCGCGTTATGTGCTTAAAAGAGCCCTTAAAAGGTCAAGTGAAATGGGGTTTGACCACTACTATTTAGGGCCCGAACTTGAGTATTTTTATTTTAGAACAGACGCGAATACGGAGATACTGGATAAGGGAGGTTATTTTGATCTTACAACACTTGATGTTGCAAGCGACCTGAGAAGAGAGACCGTACTGGCCCTTGAGAAGATGGGCGTAGATGTTGAGTATTCCCATCATGAAGTGGCTCCATCGCAGCACGAGGTGGATATGCGATACAAAGACGCACTGGAAATGGCAGACAGCGTGATAACCTACAGGGTTGTCGTAAAGGAGATTGCAAATAAGTTCGGTGTATATGCGACTTTTATGCCGAAGCCGATCTTTGGCCAGAATGGCTCAGGCATGCACACGCATCAATCGCTGTTCAGGGGGAGCAGGAATGCCTTCTTTGATGCAAAGACTGATGACTATCTCTCGGATGTGGCCCGCAGTTATATTGCAGGGCTTTTGAGGCACTCGAGAGAAATATGCTCCATATTTGCACAGACCACGAATTCATATAAAAGGTTAGTGCCCGGTTATGAGGCGCCCGTGTATGTGGCTTGGAGCCGTAGGAATAGAAGCGCACTCGTCAGGGTACCGCTTTATCATCCGGGGCAGGAGAAGGCTACACGATGTGAATTCAGAGCATGTGATCCGGCATGTAATCCGTATCTTACATTTGCGGCTATGCTTCAGGCCGGATTAGAAGGAGTGCAAAAAAACTATGAGGTGCCTAAAGCCATGGAACAAAATCTGTATCACCTGAGTGATGCAGAGAGAAAGAAAAAAGGCATAGAGACTTTGCCAGACAGTCTCGGGCACGCTATATCGATTACAGAGAAAAGTGAACTTGTCAGAAAGATACTTGGTGATCATATTTTCCCAAGATTCGTAGAACTCAAAAAGAAAGAATGGGATAGTTATAGGATCCAAGTTACGCGGTATGAACTTGATAAATATCTTTCAATATCGTAGGCGGTGATTTGCCGGGTCTGCCGCGAAGAATTCTTCGCGGCAGACCCGGCAAAAAATTTTACCGGTATATGCACAAAAAATAGGCAGTTTTGACAAATGAACAAGGACAAAAACAATATTTCCAGCACAATAGATAACTATGTGTATGTCATGGATACAGCCAAAATACCCGGCAATATGATAGATCATATTGAGGAACTGGTTATAACAAAGTTATTGGAGCGTTTGAATGGCAATCAGGCTGCAACAGCGAAAGCACTTGGATTGCATCGCAATACTGTACATAACAAGATAAAGAAATTCAAGATAGATGTCGGGAGATTTAAAAAATGAGGAAGATCGGGCATTTTCCTGAAAAACAAGGGCTATATGACCCGCAATTCGAGCGTGATAGTTGCGGCGTAGGTTTTGTGTGCGACATGAAAGGCACAAAATCGCATGACATTATACAGAAAGGCATAGAAGTCCTTGAGCGTATGAGCCACCGGGGAGCTGTGGGATCAGACCCAAAGACCGGTGACGGTGCGGGGATACTTATGCAACTACCCCATGAGTTTTACGTTCAGATATGCAGCGAAATTGGCGTAAGATTGCCGGACCCCGGTAAGTATGGAACGGGTTTGGTATTTCTGCCCACAGAGGATGAAGAACGAGAACGATGCAGGCAGATCCTTGAAAATACAATAAAGGAAGAAGGTCAGGAGTTGATTACCTGGCGCAATGTGCCGGTAAACGACAGCATTATCGGAAAAACCGCCCAGGCAACACAGCCTGTCATAGAACAGGTGTTTATTGCCTGCGGTAAAGATACAGCCGGCCAACCGGCATTTGAGCGCAAACTTTATGTGGTCAGGAAAAGGGCGGAAAACGCGGTAAAAAAGTCCGGGATCAAACAAAAGAGTTTCTTTTATATAAGCAATATTTCATCGCGGACCATCAGCTATAAAGGACTATTAACACCTTATCAACTGAAGGATTATTATCCGGATCTTCGGAATAAAAATATTAAGAGCGCGCTTGCGTTAGTTCATTCACGTTACAGCACCAATACGTTCCCAACCTGGGACCTGGCGCAACCTTTCAGGTTTCTCGCGCATAACGGTGAAATCAATACTTTGAGAGGGAATATTAACTGGTTCCGTGCAGGGGAAAGATTATTGGCAAGTGATCTTTTCGGAAATGATATAGCGAAGATAAAACCTATTATCATGGAAGGGGGAAGCGATTCTGCCACGATCGATAATGTATTTGAACTCCTGGTCCTTTCGGGCAGGTCTTTACAGCATGCAATGATGATGCTTATACCGGCTGCCTGGGAAAGGGATAAGTTTATGGATAAAGAACTTCAGGAGTTTTATAAATATCATGCGTGTTTTGTGCCGCCCTGGGATGGACCGGCAGCAATAGCTTTTACGGATGGGGAAAAGGTAGGCGCCGTACTGGACAGGAACGGCCTCAGGCCGGCACGGTATCTTGTAACAAAGAAAGGTTTTGTGGTAATGGCTTCCGAGGTTGGGGTACTGGATATAGGCCCGGAAGAGATAAAATATTCCGGCAGGTTGGAACCGGGCAAGATGTTTTTCATAGACATAAAAGAAGGACGTATTGTTGACGATACAGAGATAAAAAAGACAGTTTCGCAGCATATTCCTTATGGCAAGTGGAACAAGAAGAATATGATAGAACTGGATGATCTCCCTGCCCCGGAAGAATCATTCAAAAGATCCAATGATATCCGTATCAGCTTGAAAGCGTTTGGCTATACCCGGGAAGATCTGAAGATGATCATTAAACCGATGGCAGAGCAGGGCGAAGAGCCTACAGGATCAATGGGTAATGATACACCGCATGCGTTTCTGTCAAAGCACCCGCAGATACTTTATAACTATTTTAAACAGTTGTTCGCTCAGGTCACCAATCCGGCAATTGATCCGATCAGGGAAGAAGTGGTAATGAGCCTGGACAGCTATATAGGGTCCGGGAAAAATGCGCTTGATCAGACGCCGGAACACTGCCACAAGCTGAGGGTAAAAAGACCCATACTTACTAACGAGGAACTGGAAACCATACGCAAAATTGGTATTAACAATTTCCAGACAAAAACAATTTATACATTTTTTAAAGCTGACAGCGAAGAAGATTTTGTGCAAGCAATTAAAAGAATATGCTTTGAAATAGAGTATGCCATCGAGCGGGGTTACTCATTCGTTATTCTAAGCGACCGGGGCGTGGACAGAGAAAATACGGCACTGCCCGCGCTTCTGGCAATGAGCGCGGTGCACCATCACCTTGTTCGCAAGGCAATGCGTTCACAGATAAGCATAATACTTGAAAGCGGCGAACCACGGGAGGTGCATCATTTTGCGCTGCTTTATGGTTATGGAGCGGACTGTATCAATCCTTATCTTGCGTACGAAGCCGTAGAGTATCTTGTGGAAGAGGGACAAGTCAATTTAGACAAAAATACGGCTCTGAAGAATTACAGAAAAGCGGTAGCCAAGGGCATTTTGAAGATACTCTCGAAAATGGGTATATCTACTCTGCGGGGTTATCGCGGTGCACAGATTTTTGAGGCTGTGGGATTGGGCAAGGATGTTATTGACAAATATTTCACGCATACCGTCTCGCGTGTTGGCGGCATAGGACTGAAAGATATAGCAGAAGAAACCATGCAGAGGCATCGGAAAGCTTATCCTGAGAGGGGATCGGAATCGGAGTTTTTATTATCCTCCGGCGGGATATATCAATGGAAGCGGGACGGCGAATTTCACCTGTGGCGGCCTGAAAGTATTGCTGCGCTTCAGGATTCCGTAAGGAAAAAGGATTATTCAAGATATAAGGAATTCGCCCGCCTTATAAATGATCAAAAGGAAAATCCGACTACGCTTCGCGGTTTGTTAAGCTTTAAGAAGGCCAAACCGATTTCGATTGATCGGGTAGAGCCTGCAGCTGAAATCGTTAAACGTTTCGTGACAGGTGCGATGAGTTTCGGGTCTATCAGTAAAACCGTGCATGAATATATAGCTATCGCAATGAACCGTTTGGGGGCAAGATCCAATACCGGTGAAGGCGGAGAGGATCCCAGCAGGTTCAATGTGCTTCCGAACGGCGATTCTGCGAAAAGCGCCGTAAAACAGGTTGCTTCAGGCAGGTTTGGTGTCACAATAAATTATCTTGTCAACGCGGACGAAATCCAGATAAAGATCGCGCAAGGCGCCAAGCCGGGTGAAGGCGGACAACTCCCCGGGTATAAGGTCAGTACCATAATTGCCAGGACGCGTTATACGACGCCCGGCGTTACCTTGATATCGCCGCCGCCGCATCATGATATCTATTCGATAGAAGACCTGGCACAGCTTATATTTGACCTTAAAAATGCTAACCCGCGTGCCCGTATAAGCGTAAAGCTTGTTTCAGAGATAGGCGTGGGCACTGTCGCTGCGGGTGTTGCAAAGGGACACGCTGATATGATACTTATTTCCGGAGGGGACGGCGGTACCGGTGCTTCACCCAGGAGTTCTATCAGGCATGCCGGTTTGCCGTGGGAACTGGGGCTTTCGGAAACGCATCAAACGCTTGTCTTGAATAGCCTGCGCAGTCGTGTGCGGTTGCAGACAGATGGACAGATGCGAACAGGCAGAGATGTTGCCATAGCCGCCATTTTAGGTGCGGAAGAATTTGGATTTTGCAGTTCAGTGCTGGTAGCGCTAGGCTGTGTCATGCTCAGGCACTGTCATTTGAACAGCTGCGCGGTAGGCGTGGCTACACAGGATGAATTATTAGAGAAAAGGTTCCAGGGGAGGCCGGAGTATGCGGTCAATTACATGATGTTTGTTGCGCAGGAACTACGAGAGATAATGGCGGACCTTGGCATAGAACGCGTTAATGATCTGGTAGGAAGAACGGATCTTCTGGAGTTGAATACGCACATCGTTCCCCTAAAGGCCAAAGGAGTGGATTTTTCAAAGATACTTTATAAACCGGAAACAGCTGACAACGTTGCTATACATTGCGCGGTTTCACAGAACCACGACATAGAAGATGTGCTCGATAAAAGACTGATCGAATTGGCAAGAGAGGCGATAGCAAAGAAAAAACCTGTAAGCCTGGAGCTATCCATAAAAAATGTCAACAGGAGTACCGGTGCCATGTTAAGCGGCGAAGTATGCAGAATGCACGGTGAAGAGGGCCTTCCCCAAGAGACCATACACTGTAAGTTCATAGGCGTTGCAGGTCAAAGTTTTGGTGCATTTCTGGCAAAGGGCATGACATTTGAACTGGAAGGCATGGCGAATGATTACGTAGGCAAGGGCATTAGCGGCGGGAAAATCATTATATATCCGTCTAAAAAAGCTGATTATAAGGCTGACGAAAATATAATAGTCGGGAACACGACTTTTTACGGCGCAACATCCGGCGAAGCATATGTAAGAGGTATAGTCGGGGAAAGGTTTTGCATAAGAAACTCGGGCCTTTATGCCGTAGTAGAGGGCACGGGGGACCATGGGTGCGAGTATATGACGGGCGGACGGGTTGTTGTTCTCGGAAAAACCGGTAAAAATTTTGCAGCAGGCATGTCTGGCGGGATTGCTTATGTTTACGATGAGGATAAGGTTTTTAAAGATAAATGTAATCTGGATATGGTAGAACTGGAAGAAGTTACGGAAGAAGACAAAGAAACCATACACGATTTGATTTACAACCATTATAAGTATACGGGTAGCCAGCGCGCGAAAAAGATACTGGATGATTTTAACAGGAAAATAAAGGATTTCGTCAAGGTCATGCCAATAGAGTACAAGCATGTTCTTGAAGGCAGTACCATAGACAGGCAGTTGGGGCTTTTGGAGGTATCTGATGGGTGAGGTAAGAGGTTTTCTAAAGGTAAAACGCCAACTTGCAGAGCGCCGTCTGGTAGACAGGCGCATCAGGGATTTCAAAGAAGTCAGCGTTTTGCGGCCGGATAAGGAATCCGAGCAACAGGCGTCACGGTGCATGGATTGCGGGACACCGTTCTGCCATTGGGCTTGTCCGGTTGGAAATTATATCCCCGAATGGAATGATTTTATGTTTTCCGGCGACTGGAGACAGGCGTTTGAACTGTTGAACGCAACGAATAATTTTCCTGAAATAACGGGCCGCGTGTGTCCCGCGGAGTGTGAGTATGCCTGCGTGCTTGAGGTGAATGATGACGCGGTAACCATACGCGAAAATGAACTGGCAATAATTGAACGCGCTTTTCGCAAAGGATTGGTAAGACCGAATATACCAAGGTCGCGAACCGGTAAAAAAATAGCTGTCGTAGGGTCCGGTCCTGCCGGTCTTGCATGTGGTGCGCAGCTGAATAAAGCCGGATATAATGTCACGGTGTTTGAAAAAGACGATAAAATAGGCGGTATATTGCGCTATGGCATTCCTGATTTTAAACTTGAAAAATGGGTTATAGATAGACGGCTTGAAATCATGAAAAAGGAAGGTATAAGATTTGTTACATCGGTGAATATAGGAGTGGATTATAGCGTGAGAAAATTACTGAAAGAATACGATGTAATATGTCTTGCGGGTGGTTCGCGTGTACCGCGGGATTTAAAGATTAAAGGAAGAGAACTTAAAGACATACATTTTGCCATGGATTATTTAGTTCAATCCAACAAGAAAGTCGCAGGCGAGACCATATCACAAAAGAAACTCATAGATGCCGGGGGCAAAAGGGTTGTTGTTATTGGCGGCGGCGATACCGGATCTGATTGTGTAGGTACTGCTCATCGTCAGGGTGCTTCGTGCGTCGTGCAGATAGAACTTCTGCCAAAACCGGCTGAATGCCGCGTGGAAGAATATCCCTGGCCCATGGCGCCGATGATTCTTAAAACTTCGTCAAGCCATGAAGAAGGCGGCCAGCGCGACTGGTCGGTGCTTACAAAAAGGTTCGTGGGGAAAAGGGGTCACGTTGACAAACTCGAATGTGTAAAGGTTGAATTTGTAAGATCAGAAGGGAAGAATGTCTGCCCCGTCATGAAAGAAGTTAAGGGGAGCGCATTTGAAATCAAGGCGGATCTGGTCATTCTTGCTGTAGGGTTTTTGCACCCCGAACACAAGGGTCTGCTCACGGAACTGGGCGTTGAGCTTGACGAGCAAGGCAATGTTAAGACCGGTTCAGATTTTATGACCAGCGTGAGCGGTGTTTTTTCGATGGGCGATATGAGGCGCGGCCAATCACTTATCGTATGGGCAATTGCCGAAGGACGAAGGGCAGCGTTTAATATTGATAAATATTTAATGGGCAGCAGTAATTTGCCTGTATTATAAAAAAGGGACGCCAGCATGAAGGAACACAAAGCGAAGATAGCGTTAGAAGACGGGACGGTTTTCGAAGGCGTATCTTTTGGCGCTACCGGTGAACGATACGGAGAAGTGGTTTTTAATACAAGTATGGCCGGCTACCAGGAGATTCTGACAGATCCATCTTACAAGGGACAGATCGTTACCATGACCTATCCGCTTATAGGGAACTATGGCGTTAACGAAGAAGATGTGGAGTCTAGAGAACCTTTTGTTGAAGGTTTTGTCGTGAGAGAGCGCAGTTCGATAGCGAGCAATTGGCGTTCCCAATGCGATCTTGACGGTTACCTTGAGAAAAATAAAATTATCGGCATACAAGCTGTTGATACGCGGGCGCTTACCCGGCATATACGCCTGCAAGGCGCAATGAAGGCAGTTATATCTACAGAAGACCCTGATGACAGGAGCCTTGTAAAGAAAGCAAAATGCTCGCAAGGACTTATAGGGCGAGACCTGGTTAAAGAAGTTACCTTGGGAAAAACGTATCGGTGGAGCGAGAAAGGAAAATATAAGGTTATTGTTCTGGATTGCGGCGTTAAGTACAATATTTTAAGACTCCTGGCATTACATGACTGTCAGGTAACGGTCGTTCCCGCGCAAACACCGGCAGAAGAAATATTAAATGATAAACCCAATGGTGTGCTGCTTTCCAACGGGCCGGGTGACCCGCAGGGCGCGGGTTACGTTGCCGATACTGCAGGGAAACTTATCGGCAAAGTGCCCGTATTCGGTATATGTCTGGGGCAACAGATGTTAGGCATGGCATTCGGCGGGACTACATATAAGCTTAAGTTCGGTCATCACGGAGCTAATCATCCTGTAAAAGATACAAGGACAGGCAAGGTTTTTATTACAGTGCAGAACCATGGGTTCTGCGTAGATATGAAAACATTAAACAAAAAAGACTTGGAAATAACCCATGTTAATCTTAATGATAACACGTTGGAAGGTATGCGGCACAAGAAATTGCCGGTGTTTTCAGTACAATTTCACCCTGAACACGGCCCGGGTCCGCATGATTCTGCATACCTTTTTGAAGAATTTGCCGACATGATGGAGGAACACCGTTCGTAAGTGAGAGGAATTGAACTATGCCCAAACGCGATGACATTAAAAAAATACTCATTATTGGATCCGGCCCTATAATCATAGGTCAGGCATGTGAGTTCGATTATTCCGGCACACAGGCGTGCAAAGCGTTGAAAGAAGAAGGGTACCAAATAGTTCTTTTCAATTCAAACCCCGCTACCATAATGACCGATCCTGAGACGGCCGATGTTACATATATTGAGCCCATAACGCCTGAGGTGCTGGCAAAGATCATAGAACGTGAGAGGCCGGATGCTTTGCTTCCTACGCTTGGCGGCCAGACCGGTCTTAACACCGCGGTAAAGGCTGCGGAAGCCGGGATACTCGAGAAATATGGCGTAAAAATGATAGGGGCGGATTATGAATCCATAAAAAGAGCAGAGGACAGGGAATATTTTAAAGAATCCATGCAAAAAATAGGTATGAACCTGCCTAAAAGTGCGTTAGCGTATGACATGCAGCAAGCTAAAAAAGCCCTGAAAGACATAGGCCTTCCGGTTATTATAAGGCCCAGTTTTACACTGGGCGGTACGGGCGGTGGTATTGCAAGGACAAAAAAAGAATTTGAGCACAAAGCGGCTCTCGGGTTAAGAAACAGCATGATAAGCGAGATTCTTATCGAGGAATCGGTTTACGGATGGAAGGAATATGAACTGGAAGTTATGCGTGATAGAAATGATAACGTCGTTATCGTATGTTCAATAGAAAATTTTGACCCTATGGGCATACATACGGGGGATTCCATCACTGTAGCGCCGCAGCAGACGCTTACGGATAGGGAATATCAAGAGATGCGCGATGCCGCGATAGCAATAATAAGAGAGATCGGGGTAGAGACCGGTGGATCGAACATTCAGTTCGCTGTTAATCCTAAGGACGGAAGGATGGTCGTGATTGAGATGAACCCGCGGGTTTCCAGAAGTTCCGCGCTCGCAAGCAAAGCTACCGGGTTTCCCATAGCAAAGATAGCTGCAAAACTGGCAATAGGGTATACATTGGATGAAATACAAAATGACATTACCAAGGAAACCCCGGCCTGTTTTGAGCCCACGATAGATTACTGCGTCGTGAAAATACCGAGATTTACTTTTGAAAAATTTCCCGAGGCAGGCGACGTTTTAGGTATATCGATGAAATCGGTCGGTGAGACTATGGCTATTGGCAGGACCTTCAAGGAAGCCTTGCAGAAGGGCCTGCGGGGGCTGGAAATAGGGCACACCGGACTGGATAATAAACTGGATTGGACAAAAATCCCGGACGAGAAAATTAAAAAACGCCTGCTTGAGCCGAACGCGTCACGGATCTTTTACATAAAATATGCGCTGCAAAAGGGGTATACCATACAGGATATAGCTGGTCTTAGCAGCATAGACCCCTGGTTTATTGCGAATATCAAGGATATTGTGGATCTTGAAGCGCGGATAAAAAAGGATGAAAAGCCTACTCCTGAACTGTTATACAAGGCAAAACGATACGGATTCAGCGATAGACAGATAGCAGATCTTACGGGCAGCGATGAACTATCGATACGCAAACACCGGGAGAAACATGGCATAAAAGCTGTATTTAAACTTGTCGATACCTGTGCGGCGGAATTTGAAGCTTTTACGCCTTATTATTATTCTACGTATGAAGATGAATGTGAGGCCAGAAAATCCGGCAAAAAGAAAATAATGATCCTTGGCGGCGGGCCGAACAGGATAGGTCAGGGCATAGAATTCGACTACTGCTGCTGTCATGCCTCCTTTGCGCTTAAAGAACTGGGTTACGAGACTATCATGGTGAATTCGAACCCTGAGACAGTTTCGACCGATTATGACACTTCCGACAAACTGTATTTTGAACCACTTACGTTCGAAGACGTAATAAACATTGTCGATAAAGAAAAGCCCGATGGCGTTATTGTCCAGTTCGGCGGACAGACGCCGTTAAACCTGGCCAGGCGGTTACAGACTGCAGGAGTTCCCATTATCGGCACGAGTGTCGACTCGATAGACAGGGCAGAAGACAGGGATAAGTTCGCAAAATTGATAAGCAAACTCAACATGAATCAGCCGGCTAACGGGTCGGCCACCTCCAGGGAAGAGGCAGAAGAAATAGCTGAAAAAATAGGATATCCTGTGCTCGTAAGACCTTCGTATGTACTTGGCGGAAGGGCGATGCGGATAGTTTATAACAAGCAGTCGCTTGACGAATTCATAGAAGAAGCTAAAGACATATCTCAAGAACATCCTGTTTTGATCGATAAGTTTCTGGAAGGCGCGGTGGAAGTCGATGTTGATGCCATTTCTGATTCGCGGGTGACCGTTATAAGTGGCATCATGGAGCATATAGAGGAAGCAGGCATACATTCGGGTGATTCCGCCTGTGTGCTGCCACCTCATACGTTGAGTGATGATATTATCAACACCATTCGGGAATATACTTATGTTTTATCCAACGAACTTAAGGTAAAAGGGCTTATCAATATACAGTTTGCCGTCAAAAACGACGCGGTATATGTTTTAGAAGTTAATCCCAGGGCATCCAGAACGGTACCCTTTGTAAGCAAAGCAAAAGGAATTCCCTTTGCAAAGATAGCGGCAAAAATTATGGCGGGGCAAACGCTTAGCAAGCTTGGCGTTACAAAGGAAAAGCAGATCGATCATATTTCAGTTAAAGAGTCAGTACTGCCATTCTCCAGGTTTTCCGGCGTTGATATAATACTTGGCCCTGAGATGAAATCAACGGGCGAAGTGATGGGGATAAGTACAACGTTCGGCGGCGCATTTTACAAGTCTCAAGTTGCCGCCGGCGCTATATTGCCGAAGCAGGGAAAGATTTTTATAAGTGTTAAAAGTGATGACAAAAGGGATATTGTTTTTGTTGCCAAAAAACTTCATGACATCGGCTTTGGAATAATCGCCACAAAAGGGACAGCCAAGGTTTTACGATCCAACGGCGTATCGGCAGAGATCGTTGCAAAGATCAGCGAAGGAAGTTCTGTTATATTGGAGCTTATAAGAAAAAACAAAATAAGCCTTATTATCAATACGCCTTCCGGGGAACGCGGCCAATCCGATATGCGGCCTATACGCAGTCTTGCGGTCATGTATGGTGTCCCATGTATAACAACGATTCAGGGCGCGCAAGCAGCGGTGAACGGCATGGAGACTATGTTAAAAGGCGATTTTTCGGTTAGATCTATACAGGAATATATGGGGGAGGCACAATGCACAAAGACTGGGTAGCAATTTTAGATTTCGGTTCACAATATACACACCTTATTGCGCGCAGAATAAGGGAATGTGGAGTATATTCTGAAATAGTTGCCTGTAATATTGCTGCCGATATGCTTTTGTCCAAAGCGCCAAAGGCGATTATCCTTTCGGGCGGGCCTGCCAGTGTTTTTTCAAGGACAAGCCCCATGTGCGACAAGCGCATTTTTAGTCTGGGTGTTCCTGTCCTCGGCATTTGTTATGGAGCGCAACTTATGGCCAAGCTTCTGGGCGGCAAAGTTACTCAGGCAAAACTCAGGGAATATGGCAGTGCCAGTCTCAGAGTAAAGACGGGGCAGGGCCTATTTAAAGGCCTTGCGGGAACAGAAACAGTATGGATGAGTCATGGAGATAAAATAAACAGACTTCCCAAGGGGTTTAAAATCATCGGTTCAACCAACAATGCGAAAATTGCCGCTATGATGAACGGAGGTAAAAAGCTTTATGGTTTGCAGTTTCATCCGGAAGTAGTACATACACCAAAAGGCAAAAAAATATTGCGGAATTTTCTTTTTGATATAGCAGATTGCAAGCCCAGTTGGAATATGCGTTCGTTTGTAAAAGATTCCATCCAGTTATTGAGAAAAAATATCAACGATGAAAAAGTTCTCTGTGCATTGAGCGGAGGCGTTGATTCCTCGGTTTTGGCCGTCCTACTTTATAAGGCGATCGGCGAAAATTTGGTCGCGATTTTCATTAATAACGGCCTCTTACGAAAAGATGAAGAAAAGCTTATTAAAGAAAGATTCAAGAAGCATTATCACATGAATGTAAGAATTGTTAACGCGGAAAGTGTGTTTTTAGACGGTTTGAAAGGGATCAAAGCCCCGGAAACCAAACGCAGAATAATCGGTAAATTATTTATAAAGGTTTTTGAAAAAGAAGCAAGGAAAATAGGAAAGAGGATCAAATTTTTAGCCCAAGGCACGTTGTATCCCGATGTGATTGAATCACGTTCTGCTTTCGGAGGGCCCTCGGCAGTCATAAAAACACATCACAATGTCGGCGGTTTACCGCCGCATTTGAAATTTAAGCTGATCGAACCCCTCAAGGAATTGTTCAAAGATGAAGTCAGGCTTGTCGGCAAAGAATTAGGTTTACCGCAGGAAATAATTTACCGGCATCCTTTTCCGGGACCGGGTCTTGCTGTCCGGGTTATAGGCGCCGTAACCAGAGAGAGATTGAATATCCTTCGCAAGGCGGATTGGATCCTGAACGATGAAATAAAACGTTCGGGATTATACCGCAAACTCTGGCAATCATTTTGCGTCCTTCTTCCCATAAAAACCGTCGGGGTTATGGGGGACAAAAGGACATATGAGAATGTCGTCGCTATAAGAGCGGTCACCAGCGAAGATGCAATGACGGCCCATTGGGCAAAATTACCTCATGAAATATTAGAAAAAATTTCCAGTCGTATAATTAATGAGGTTAAGGGTATAAACCGCGTGGTATATGATATATCCACCAAACCTCCGAGCACAATTGAATGGGAGTAAAAAATGATAAAAGCAAAAGTTTACATTACCTTAAAAAGGACTGTAGCGGACCCGCAGGGTTTGACCATTAAGCATGCGTTAGAGTCTTTGGGTTATCAAAAAATAAAGGATATGCGCATGGGGAAGCTGATCAGCATTGAATTGGACATTGATAACAAAAAGGATGCGGAACGCCTGCTAAATGAGATGTGCAGGAAACTTTTGGCTAATCCCATAATAGAGGACTATAGCTTTAAAATTACGGGGGATAAATGAAATTTGGTGTAATAGTTTTTCCCGGTTCTAATTGTGAGCAGGATTGTTTCTACGTAATTAAGGACGTCTTGAAACAGCCGGTCGAATATATCTGGCATAAAGAGATGGTTCTGAACGGTTTTGATTGTATCATATTGCCCGGAGGTTTCAGCTACGGAGATTACTTAAGGACAGGCGCAGTAGCAAGGTTTTCTCCTATTATGAAAGCGATTGTTGAATTTGCCGATAAAGGCGGAATAGTCATAGGTATCTGTAACGGATTCCAGATTTTACTTGAGACAGGGCTTCTCCCCGGAGCGATGCTGAGAAATAAAAATCTTCATTTTATCTGCAGGCATGAATATGTAAAAACAGAGAATGTAAAAAACCCTTTTACAAATCTTTGTAAGCAAAACCAGGTATTAAAAATACCCATTGCTCATAACGAGGGAAATTATTATATTGACGAAGCCGGTCTCAGGGATTTAGAGAAAAAGGGCCAAATCATATTTCGTTACTGCGATATAGACGGGGATGTCGAGGGGGGGGGTAATCCGAATGGCGCCGTTGCAAATATCGCCGGTATAATAAACAAGACAGGAAATGTCTTGGGCATGATGCCGCATCCTGAGAGAAGTTCTGAACCGGAATTGGGGTCCGAAGACGGCTTATGTATTTTTAAATCAATAATTACATGGATCAGGTGTCGTTGATATGATCAAAAAAGAAGTTTACAGAAGTTTGGGGTTAAACGACGAAGAGTATAAAAAAATCCTAACGATATTGGATCGCGAACCGACACCCACGGAACTAGCCATGTTTTCAGTGGAGTGGTCCGAACACTGTGGATACCCGCGATCGCGCAAATTGCTGAAGCTGTTACCGAAAACGGGCAACTATCCGGTTTTAATAGGGGAGGATTCCGGCGGCATTATTGTCGATGATATTGCTCTTATTTTTAAAATGGAAAGTCACAATCATCCGTCGCAGATCGAGCCGAAACAGGGAGCCGCCACTGGCGTAGGAGGCATAATAAGGGATATATTTACAGCTGGTGCCAGGCCGATAGCATCATTAAATTCATTGCGTTTCGGACCCTTGCAGGATCCTTATAATCATTATCTTCTGCGGGGAGTGGTAGATGGGATCCAGTTCTACGGTAATTGTATCGGCGTTCCGACTGTAGGCGGTGAAATATATTTTGATGAAAATTATAGCGGTAATTGTGTGGTCAATGCAATGAGCATAGGCATAGCGGATAAAAATAAATTAGCCAGGGCCCGCGCTACAGGATATGGCAATTCCATCATGTATGTGGGTTCAAGTACCGGGAGGGACGGCATTGGAGGCTGCAGCGTGTTGGCTTCCAAGGAGTTTAAGGAGGGCGAGGAAAAAAGGCCGACAGTCCAGATAGGGGACCCTTTCACCGAGAAATGCCTGATCGAGGCCACATTAGAAGCCATAGCGACGGGTCATATCGTGGGAATTAAGGATATGGGCGCGGCGGGCTTGACATGCTCAACTACCGAGATGGCTTCGGCCGGCGATTCGGGTATTGAAATAGAGTTGCAGCTGGTACCGAGAAGGGAAGCCGATATGCAGCCCTGGGAAGTAATGATGTCGGAATCCCAGGAGAGGATGCTCGTATGCGTTAAGAAGGGGAAAGAGGAAGAAGTAAATAATATATTCCACAAATGGGATTTAAACGCAGTAGTAATCGGAAGCGTTACTGATGATGGTATTGTACGTATTACAGATAAGGGCAGGGTTGTTGCAGAGGTCCAGGCACATTCTTTGACCAATGCGCCTATATACAATCCGCTATATAAAAAACCGGGCTATTTGGCTCAATTAAATAAATTGAATCTGAAAGCGGTTCCAGAGCCTGAGGACTATAGCGATGTATTACTTAAGTTATTAGCTTCTCCGTCCATAGCGAGCAAAGAATGGGTTTACGAGCAATATGACCACATGGTTCAGACCAACACCATGGTGTTACCCGGTTCTGATGCCGCGGTTTTAAGGTTAAAAGGGACCGATAGGGCTATTGCAGCCACCACTGATTGTAATAGCAGGTATTGCTTTCTGGATCCTTATAGGGGAGCGCAGATCGCAGTAGCAGAAGCATCAAGGAATCTTGTATGTTCAGGCGCAGCGCCAGCAGCAGTGACAGATTGCCTTAACTTTGGCAATCCCGAAAAGCCGGACAGGTTCTGGCAGTTCAAAAACTGCGTCGAAGGAATTGCTGATGCCTGTACATTCTTTAATATTCCGGTGGTAAGCGGGAACGTTTCCTTTTATAACGAAAGCCCAAAAGGCGCCATTTATCCTACTCCTACTATTGGCATGATCGGTATTATCGAAAATACCCGCAGAATCTGCACCCAGTATTTTAAGGATGAAAATGATGTGATTGTTCTTTTGGGAACCTGCAAAGAGGAGCTTGGCGCAAGTGAGTACCTAAAGAACATCCATAATTTAGTTAAGGGTGTTCCGCCCGCTTTGGATCTTAAATCAGAGATGTCGGTTCAACGCGCCGCATCAGAAGCCATTAGAAATGGTTTGGTCAAATCAGCTCATGATTGTTCTGACGGCGGCTTGGCTGTTGCCATAGCTGAATGTTGCATTTCCGGGGACAGTGTAATAGGCGCAAAAATCAGCTTGAAAGACAGGATCAGGGCAGATGCCCTCTTGTTCGGCGAATCGCAATCGCGCGTTGTTCTTTCCTGCAGTAAGGATAGCGTATCACTGGTAGAAGCCATAGCCAAAAAACATGGAGCTGTTTTCGCAGTGATCGGAAACACGGGCGGGACCAGTTTACGTATAGATATAAGGGGTAAAAGCGTGATTGACCGGGATTGTGCAACACTTCAAGAGTGCTGGAAAAACAGCCTTAAGGAGGCGCTATTATAATGTGTGGCGTATTTGGCGTATACGGACATGAGGATGCTGCCAGACTTACATACCTGGGACTCTATGCTCTCCAGCATCGCGGCGAGGAAAGCGCAGGTATAGTTGCTTATGATGGAAAGAGAGTCAGGTACCATAAAGGGATGGGCCTGGTTGGTGATGTCTTCAATGAAGAAAATGTAAAGTCTTTGCGCGGGAATACGGCTATCGGCCATGTCAGATATTCGACTACAGGCTCGAGCCATGCAAAGAATATACAACCGTTTCTTGTAAAGCATAAGAGGAGTCATATTGCCGTCTCTCACAACGGCAACCTCACGAATACCGTAGAACTGTACACGGCCTTGGAAGAAAAAGGGTCTATCTTTCAAACCTCAATGGATTCCGAGATAATAGTCCATTTGCTGGCTAAGGCGAGGGATGAGGATTATAAGAACAGGGTTATAAAGGCGCTATCGCAGCTGGAAGGCGCTTATTCGTTTATCATAATGCTGGATGATATATTGGTGGGCGCGAGAGATCCTTATGGATGGCGTCCACTGTGTATAGGTGAACTGGACGGCGCGTATGTTCTGGCGAGTGAAACCTGCGCCCTGGATCTGATACATGCCAGATATATAAGAGAGGTTGAACCCGGGGAAATCGTGTTTATACATAGAGGCGGCCTGGAATCAATAAAGGCCTTTTCTCAGGACAAACACTCTTTGTGCATTTTCGAATATATATATTTTTCGAGACCGGACAGCAATATATTCGGTGGAAATGTGTATTTGACCCGCAAGAAACTGGGCAAGCAGTTAGCTCGCGAATGTCCGGCAGATTGTGATATAGTTATGCCTATTCCCGATTCCGGGAATTACGCGGCAGTAGGTTTTGCCGGGGAATCCAAAATCCCGTATGAGGTAGGCGTGATCAGAAACCATTATATAGGGAGAACATTCATTCAGCCCTCTCAATTTATAAGAGATTTCAGGGTAAGAATCAAACTTAACCCTATCAGGGATGTTCTCAAGGACAGGCGCATAGTTATTGTGGAAGATTCTATCGTTAGAGGCACGACAAGCCGTGCACGGGTAAAGACGTTGCGGGAAGCAGGGGCTAAAGAGATACATATGCGTATTAGTTGTCCGCCTATAAGGTTTCCATGCTTTTATGGGATAGATTTTCCCAGCAAAAAAGAGCTTATTGCAGACAAACTTTCCGTTGAGGAAATAGCTGAATTTATAGGGGTGGACAGCTTAAAATACTTAAGCTTAGAAGGTATGTTGAGCGTAATGGGGCAGAACAGCAAAATGTTCTGCACGGCCTGCTTTAACGGGGATTATCCGACAAAAGTGCACAAGAAAGTGACTAAAAAATCTTTGGAAAAATAAAAGCATTTTTAGAAGGGATAGAAAATCATGGGAAAAACAAAGTATATTTTTATAACCGGTGGTGTAGTTTCCAGTCTGGGCAAAGGGATAGCGTCTGCCTCTATCGGCAAACTTTTGGAATGGAATGGATACAAAGTCGCACTTATAAAATGCGATCCCTACATTAATGTAGATCCGGGCACAATGAATCCCTACCAACATGGTGAGGTTTACGTTACTGACGATGGAGCAGAAACGGATCTGGACCTCGGTCATTATTATCGCTATACTAATTCGCTGTTATCGCAGTTGAACAATATTACAACCGGCAAGGTATATAGCAACGTCATAGAAAAAGAGCGCCGAGGCGATTTCCTTGGCGCAACCGTTCAGGTTATACCACATATAACAGATGAGATCAAACACGAGATCAGGCAACTGGAGAAGAACCAAAAAGTGGATATAGTGCTTGTTGAAATCGGGGGAACAGTCGGTGATATAGAAGGCTTGCCGTTTTTGGAGTCAATACGTCAGATGAGAAATGAAATGAGACCAGGCGATTCCATAAACATTCATCTGACACTCATTCCTTTTATAAGAGCTGCCGGTGAAATTAAGACCAAACCCACGCAGCATTCTGTCGGCAAACTCAGAGAAATAGGCATACAGCCCGACATATTGATGGTTCGTACCGAGAAACCCCTTAAAGCTGACGCAAAGGCCAAGATATCGCTGTTTTGTAATGTACAGAAAGAATGCGTTATAGAAGCCAGGGACGTTGATGAAATATACGAGATACCCTTAATGTTCAAAAGAAACGGTACGGACAGGATCATTCTTGAAAAGTTGAATCTAAAACCGAAAAAACAGAGTAATTTTAAAAACTGGGAAAAAATTGTCAGGATAAAAAAGCAGGCAGAAGAGACGGTCAGGATAGGTGTAGTCGGTAAATATATAACCTTGCAAGATTCATATAAATCAATAGACGAAGCGTTAAAGCACGCTGCAATAGCCAATAACTTAAAGCTTGATCTTGTGAAAATAGAATCCGATGAATTGGATAAGAAAGATCCAAGGGAGTTTAAGGAAATCTTCAAAAATATATCCGGCATATTGATCCCCGGGGGTTTCGGTATCCGGGGAATGGAAGGTAAACTCGCGGCCGCGCGTTATGCCAGAGAAAATGGCATTCCATATTTTGGTATATGTCTTGGTATGCAGATTGCCGCCGTAGAGTTTGCGCGTAATATCTGTGGGATGAAGGGCGCTGACTCAACTGAGTTCAACGCCGGAACGAAATATCCCGTTATTTCCCTTCTTTCAGAACAGCGAAAAGTGAAATCAATGGGCGGTACGATGCGACTTGGCCACTATAGATGCAGGATTAAAAAAGGAACTCTTGCAGGTAAAATTTACGGCAAAAAAGAAATAAAAGAAAGACACCGCCACAGATATGAATTCAACAATACGTATAAAAAAAGATTCGAAAAAAAAGGAATGATTTTCAGCGGCATACATCCCAAAGGCAGTCTTGTTGAAATAATAGAACTAAAGAACCACCCTTGGTTTATCGCGGTGCAGTTCCATCCCGAATTTCAGTCCAAACCCGACAAGGTCCATCCGCTGTTTAAGGACTTTGTGCGGGCGGTCCATGAAAGAGGGATAAGAGAAAAGGATAAATAATTATGGCGAGCACGGGATTAGAGGGTTTAGACAAAATACTTACAGGCTTACGGGCAGGCGATAATGTTGTTTGGCAGATAGATGACATTGCTTCATATGCGGATTTTGTCAATCCTTTTGCGAAAAAAGCGTTAGAGTATAATAAAAAAGTTATCTATATGCGCTTTGCTTCTCATGAAGCTTTATTCAAAGAATCAAAACAGCTGAAAGTATATAAACTGGACGCTTATGGCGGATTCGAATCGTTCACCAGACAGGTTAATACTATAATCACACAAGAAGGGGAAGGAGCGTATTACGTATTTGACTGTTTGTCCGCGCTTCTATCTGCATGGGCAACCGATCTTATGATAGGCAACTTTTTCATGGTTACCTGCCCTTACCTTTACGAACTAAACACCATTGCATACTTTGCGATATTGCGTGACAACCATTCATTCAAAACCATTGCACGCATAAGAGAAACAACGCAGCTGCTTTTGGATCTATACAACCAGGAGGGCGTTCACTATGTGCACCCTCTAAAAGTATGGAACCGCTATTCGCCCACAATGTTCTTTCCACATTTGAAAGAAAAGAACAGGTTTATCCCGGTTACCGACAGTGTAAATGCTGCTAAACTCTTGTCATATTTCAACCGGCGTGGCGTAGAAAGTTCAAAAAGAAACCTGGACTACTGGGACCGCCTGTTCCTGGAAGCGGAAGAAATGCTCGAAAGACCTCTTTCGCCGAATGAGCGTAAGAAGATGACCGAAAAATTATGTAAAATAATGGTTACCAGGGATGAAAAGATCATGAGCCTGGCGACGAAGAACTTTTCCATTAGAGACCTGCTTGATATCAAGAATAGACTGATAGGAACAGGGCTGGTAGGCGGTAAAACCGTGGGGATGCTTCTTGCCAGGAAGATCTTGCAGAAGGATAAATCACTGAACTGGCAGAATCTCGCCGAACCGCACGACTCATTTTATATAGGATCGGATGTTTTTTATTCATATATAGTCCAGAACGGATGGTGGAAATTATACCTTCAGCAAAAGACGAAAGAAGGTTATTTCGAGGTCGCCAGGGTATTATATGACAGGATGTTGTACGGGAAGTTCCAGGAAGAAATAATGGAAAAATTTCAGCAAATGATCGAATATTTCGGTACCTCGCCTATCATAGTTCGTTCCAGCAGTTTGCTTGAAGATGGTTTCGGCAATGCATTTGCCGGTAAGTATGAAAGCTTTTTTTGTGCCAATCAGGGCACGCCGGAACAGCGCTATATGCAGTTCATTGAAGCCGTACGCAAGATTTACGCCAGCACTATGAGCGAAAATGCGCTTGCCTACCGTCTGCAGAGGGGATTGGATAAACTGGACGAGCGGATGGCGCTCCTGGTCCAAAGGGTCTCCGGTTCTTATCATAAACAGTATTTTTTCCCGGATATCGCAGGGGTGGGTATTTCTCATAATACCTATGTCTGGACGGATGAAATGGATCCTAAGGCAGGAATGCTGAGAGTTGTGCTTGGATTAGGGACAAGAGCGGTTAACCGCGTTGAAGGTGATTACCCGAGAGTAGTCGCTTTAGATGCGCCGCTGCTTAAGCCCCATGCGGAGATGAAAGACACAAGAAAGTTTTCCCAGCACGATGTGGACTTGATCAACGTACAGGACAATATTCTTCAAACGGCTTCTTTAACAAAGCTTATTAATGAGAAGCTGGGCATAAAACTCGACCGCATCGCAATAAGAGATTACGAGGCAATACAATGGATGAAAGAGAAAGGGCAAAAAGATAAGGAATTCTGGATATTAACATTCGATAATCTGTTTTCCGATAAGACTTTTTTGGATGTTATGAAAAAAATACTGAAAAAACTGGAAACAAGCTACGAATACCCGATAGATATAGAGTTTACGGTGAATTTCACCAAGGACGAAACATTTAAAATCAATCTTTTGCAGTGCAGGCCTCTCCAGACGCGTGGATTGGGCAAGAAGGTCGAGATACCCAAAAATATCAAAGAAGATGAGCTTCTATTTGAATCCAAAGGGTATTTTCTTGGAGGTAATAGCCTGCATCCCATTAAACGTATTATATATGTTAATCCCGAAAAATATATATCTCTTGGAATATCCCAAAAGTACGATGTAGCACGAACGGTGGGCAAGCTTAATAAGCAAATAGAAAACAGGGAAAAAATGCCCGTGCTTTTATTGGGTCCCGGCAGATGGGGAACGACCACGCCTTCCCTGGGAGTTCCTGTAAACTTTTCGGAAATAAATAATATCACTGTTCTGGGGGAGATCGCTTTTCCGGGAGGCAACTTAATGCCGGAACTTTCCTTTGGGACGCATTTTTTCCAGGATCTTGTAGAAACGGACATATTTTATGTTGCGCTTTTTCCGGACAGAAAAGAAGTTATATTTAATGAAGGATGGCTGTTTTCCATGGAAAATCTTTTTGAAAAAATGGTCCCGGAAGCCGGTAAGTATGAAAATGTTATAGGTGTTTATGATGTAGATAAAAGAAATTTATCCGTAATGTCGGATATTTTATCGCAACGGGTTGTATGTTTTTCGACGAAGCCGGTGCGTGGCAAGAAACTTCACGCTTGAGAATCGATGAGATTGGGATGATCTTTACCGTAAGTTATTAATCAGGGCCAGTCTTCGGGAACACCGGAAAAGGGCTCTCCAGTATATTGGAGAGCCCTTTGTTTTGCGAGTGACGCGGTGTTTTTAAAAAAAAGTTGTCGAAAGCAAATATATATGCGAAGATAAGGAAATAATATCAGCAGAAACAGAATAATTACCGAAATGATCACGCGATGAAACCGGAACATAAAAAATATATACTTGAGAACGTCAGCACGAAGTCCGTAAGCCAGATGGCCCGGGAGCTGGGGATAAAAGAGAGAAAAATAAGGAAATTCCTCGAGCGGGAGAATATAAAGTCAGGAAGACCGGCGATGGTAAAGGGCGCCCCCGGCGAGGATACAGGTCTTGAAAAAAAGATCTTCCAGAAGAAAACATACCCGAAACTCGCCGAGATACTCATCTTTTCCGCTATTGTCGCGATCGCTTTTCTGATCCGGTGGATATACCTGGAGCAGATAAAAACGAATCCCTTCTTCGTTCCTTTTTATCACGGGTTGGATGATTATCTTTATGACAGCTGGGCCCAGAGCATTGCCGCGGGCAATGTCATCGGGAAAGAAGTGTTTTACGGCCTGCCGCTCTACCCTTATTTTCTGGGATTCGTGTATTTCCTTTTCGGGTACAATGTTTTTACGGCAAAAGCGATACAGTTCTTCATTGGCTCGGTGAACTGCGGCTTGGTGTATTTGATAGGGCGTAAAATATTCAACAGGCCCATCGGCATCATCGCCGCGCTCGCGCTTGCCGCTTTTTCCACGGATATCTACCTGGAAGGCTTTTTCGTTTCGTCTTTTTTGGCGATATTCCTGAACTGTGTCATTATTCTGCTGATCCTTTCGATGAAAGAAGGGGGCAGTCCGGCAAAGTGGCTGATCACCGGAGTCGTGGTAGGGCTTTCAGCCCTTGCCAACGGGAGCGTGCTGATCTTTCTTGTATTGCTGATATTCTGGATATATTCGGCGTTCAAGGGAATGAACAAAGGAAGGCTGGCCTCTCGCGTTGCGGCTCTTCTTGCGGGTGCGGTCCTGGTTGTATCCGCCGTTACCGTGAGGAATTATGCCGCGGGAAAGGACTTTGTCCCCATAACCGCGCATGCCGGCATAACCTTTTACGCGGGAAATAACCCGCTTTCGGACGGTTCTTTTTATCTTCCCAGGTCCGTGGGGACAAGCGTCATCGACAGCAAGAAGAATACCCGGGTCATAGCCGAGCGCGTTTCGGGAAAGGCGCTGAAACCCTCGGAGGTGTCGCGGTTCTGGTTCGGGCAGGGCACTGCTTTCATGACCAAAGAGCCGGTCAAATTTCTCAGGTTGACAGTCAATAAGGTGCTGCTGTTCTGGAACGCCCACGAGATACCCGATATACTCCCGATGGCCTTTTTCGAGCGGTATGCGCCGTTATTGAAATTGCCTCTTGTGAGTTTCGCGGCCGTCTGTCCTTTCGCGCTCGTCGGGATGTTCATCTGTTTCAGATATAGAAGACCGGATATTATCCTGCTCTATATTTTTATAGGCAGCGTTTTCCTGTCCACCGTGATCTATTTTGTCAACAGCAGGTACCGGCTCATGGCCGTCCCGTTCCTTGCCGTCTTTTCGGCGGCGGCTATCTACTGGTTGTACCTGAAGATCATGGACCGACAGTGGCGCGCGGCCGGATGGTTCCTGGCGGCCATTATCGTGCTTTTTGCCCTGACGAATGTAAGGATCCTGAGGTTCGGGACGGAGCAGGCGCATAATAATCTGGGCATAATCCTCAAGAGGCAGGGTCTCTATGACGAGGCGATAGCCGAGTACAAGAAAGCCATAGAGCTTCGGCCGGATTATGACAGCCCGTATTTCAATCTTGGCCTCCTGTACCTTGAGCAGGGCCACTACGAGGAGGCGGCGGATTGTTTCAACGGGGCGCTGCGGATAAATCCCGATTTTGTTAAGGCCCATAACAGGATAGGGGACGCCTACATGAAAATGGGAAGAGGGGAAGAAGCCATGTTCCACTGGGAAAGGTCGCTGGAACTGGATCCCGACCAGCCGGATATCAGAAGACTCATCGAATAATACCCGCCAGAAAATGGCACGCGGGGCAAAAAAGCCCGTTCGGTTGAACGGGCTTTTTTTATGGTGCGCGAGGCGAGA
>Ga0180431_10000186_pt1 | contig 85598 bp, 82 predicted proteins | sample SS_ome_11_FD_132459 | JGI IMG/M metagenome (GOLD analysis project Ga0180431, IMG submission 132459) | Hypersaline lake sediment archaeal communities from the Salton Sea, California, USA - SS_1_MS_1 metaG | ecosystem: Environmental > Aquatic > Non-marine Saline and Alkaline > Hypersaline >...
CTAAATTTAATTTTTTAGCTATATTAATTAAATCCTGAATTTTATAATAACTAATTGCATTAAATGGTTTATTAATGTTATCAATAATATAATAATTATTTAATACTTGATCAATAATTTCAGGTTCCAAATTAATTAAATAAATTTGATTTATATACTGAAATTAATAATTTATTAATTTAATTTAATAAAATTGAAAAACATATTACAATATAAATATAATAACAAAATATATATATGTCGCAAACTTATAAAAAAAAATCTCCCAGTGTTGAAAAAAAAGAAACATCTGAAAAAATTGATATTTTACTAGATACTTATTTAGAAAATATTTTTAAATTATCTGAATCTAAAAATCTTGAGCTTGAGATTAGATTTGGAACTCGTAATATTTATCCTATTACAAAAATTGATTATATAAATGTAATTAAAACCTTGATTGGTCAAGGTTTTGAAATTTTGAGAGATGATCTATATCTTTTAAGAATTCAAAATGAATTATTAGATGAAAAGACGGGCCGCAACAAAATTGGAAATATTAGAACTGAGGTAGAAGGTTTATATAATATTGAAGACTATTGTAAAAAAAATAATATTTTGTCATTATTGGCTAATGGTCACGTATCATTTACACAAAAATCTTATTTGTCTAATAAAGATGACATTTTATATCCAGTCAATCAAGATGATTTTAATTTTAGAATGTCATTACAAATAGAAAATAATTTATCTGAATCTTCAGAAGATGTGCAAAGAATAATTACATCTTGGAATGATAATAAAAAAGTATTTAGATTTTTAAAAAGAGCTAGATTAGTTCATAAAGATTTACCAGTTTTTGTAGATTTAAGTATTGTTAAAACTTCAAAAAAAAATAAACAATATTATGTACCTGAATTTGATTTTAAAAGTGCTGATGTTTTAAATCAAAATGAACATTTTGAAATTGAATTAGAAGTTGATAATCAAAAAATTGCTGATGTTCCTATTTTTCAAAATAAAACTGAATTATTAGCAAGTATTAAAAAAGCTATAAAATTTGTTTTATGTGGCCTACAACAATCAAATTATCCTATTTCTTATTTAGAACAAGATAAAGTAATTCATGAATATTTAAAAATTATTAAAGATGCTGATTATAAAGAATCTTTTATACCTAATCCTAAAGATTTTATTGGACCATCTAGTTTAACCTTACAGATGCAGAATATTATTAGTTTAGATGTAAAACAAGATAGTGATTCTATAATACCTAATATTAGAAAAGGATATACTGTTACTGATAAAGCTGATGGTCTTAGAAAACTTTTATTTATTAATCAAACTGGTTTGATATATTTCATAAATACTAATCTTAAGATTGAATTTACTGGCTATTTTAGTGAACAATCTGATTTATTTAATACTATCCTTGATGGAGAACATATTACAAAAAATAAAAAAGGGGAAGATATTAATTTATTTGCATCATTTGATATTTACTTTTTAAATAATAAAAATATTACTCTTTTAGGATTTATATCTCCTGAAGGTAGTGAAAAAACTACACAAAGTCGTTTATCTATTTTAACATCTCTTATTAAAAAATTAAAATTTTCATCTCGATTTAAACAAACTGTACCTTTAAGAATTGAACCTAAAAAATTTTATACTGAAACTCCTTCTCAATCAATTTTTAAAGCATGTAACATTATTCTCTCTAATATTAATGAAGGACTTTCTGAATATGAAACAGATGGTTTAATATTTACTCCCAAATTTATGGCTGTTGGTCAAGATAAAATTGGACTACCAGCTCCTAAGTTTAAAACTACTTGGATTCATTCATTTAAATGGAAACCTCCTGAATTTAATACTATTGATTTCTTAGTTACTATTAATAAAGATTCATTGGGTCAACCTATAATCAAAAATATATTTCAAAGTGGATTAGATACAAAAAAAGATGCACAATTATCAACTTATCAAACAGTTACATTGAGAGTAGGTTTTGATGAAAAAAAACATGGATATATTAATCCTTGCGAAAGTATTATTAATGATCAATTACCAAAAGATCGAGAAATTGAAAATACTGATCCTTATAAACCTGTTCAATTTTATCCTACAAATCCAACAGATAATAATGCCGGAATCTGTAATATTATGTTACAAAAAGATAAACTAGATGAATTTAAAATGTTTACTGAAGAAAATGAAGTTATTGAAGATTTTACTATCGTTGAATTTAGATATGATTTAAATAGAGAAGATTTTTGGAAATGGGTACCACTAAGAATTAGAACTGATAAGACTGCAGAATTAAGAGCTGGTCAAAAAAATTATGGAAATGCTTATCACGTTGCAAATAGTAATTGGCATTCAATACACAATCCAATTAGTGAAGAAATTATTACTTCTGGAGAAAATATACCTTTCCAAATTGGAGACGATGATATTTATTATAATAAATTTAAAGGTCAAAAAAATCTTACTAGAGGTCTTAGAGATTTTCATAATTTATTTGTTAAAAATTTACTTATTAAAGCTGTATCTGTTCCCGGCAATACATTAATTGATTTTGCTGTTGGAAAAGGTGGAGATTTACCAAAATGGATTGGATCTAAATTATCTTTTGTATTAGGAATTGATATTTCAAGAGATAACATTGAAAATCGTTTAGATGGAGCGTGTGCAAGATATCTTAATTATTATAAAAATTTTCAACAAATGCCCTCTGCATTATTTGTACAAGGTAATAGTACTGTAAATATTAAAAATGGTGATGCTCTTATCACCGAAAAAGGTAAACAAATTGTTAAAAGTATTTTTGGAGAAGGACCTAAAGATGCAAAACAATTAGGTCAAGGAGTATATAAAAATTATGGCATAGCTAAGAGTGGCTTTAATATTAGTTCTATACAATTTGCAATTCATTATGTTTTTGAAAGTATATTAACATTAAATAATTTTATTAAAAATGTTGCTCAATGTACACAATTGAATGGCTATTTTATTGGAACTAGTTACGATGGAAATACAGTATTTAAAGAATTAAAATCTAAAAAAATTGGTGAGAGTTTATCTATATTTGAAGATGAAACTAAAATTTGGGAAGTTACTAAACAATATGATAATTCTGAATTTGAAAATAATAGTAATTGTCTTGGATTAGCCATTGATGTTTTTCAAGCTTCAATTAATAAAACATTTAGAGAGTATCTTGTTAATTATGATTATTTGGAAAGATTACTTGAAAATTATGGTTTTGTACCTATTTCTAATGAACAAGCTAAAGATTTTAATTTACCCTCTTCTGTCGGTTTATTTAGTCAACTATATTTTCAAATGAATAATGATATTAAAAGAGATAAACGTCTTAAAAATGCTTTTGGTCAAGCTCCTAATATGACTGATAAGGAAAGACAAATTTCATTTTTAAATAAATATTTTGTTTTTAAAAAGGTTAGACAAGTTGATATTGAAGCTGTTTACACAGAATTAATTAATAAATCTCCTGATGATGATATTTTAGATATTGAACAAACTATCGCCGCTCAAAAAGAATTGGAACAACAAGAATTAAAAACTGAAACATTAAAATCCATTTCTGAGAAAAAATCCACTACAAAACCTACAACAGAAACTGATGTTAAAAAGGAAACATTAACTATTAAACCTTCTAAAAAAGTATCTATCTCTAAAAAACCTAAAAGTGCTGAAAAAACTGAACTAATAGAAGATCTTACTATTAAAGAAAAAACTATTAAAACACCTACTGAACCCCCTACTGAACCACCTACCGAACCTTCTAAACAAATTGAAGAAATTAGTGTTAAAGAAGAATTAACTCCTAATATCTCAACAACAATTGAAGAAGTTAAGACTACAAAACCAAAAACTAAAACTAAAATTACAATTAAAACTAAAAAAGCTCAATAAATAAAAAAGTATATTTAATTAAAATCAATTAAATATACTTATACAATATAATATAGTTATGACCTTTTTTTTATTACCAAAATTATATAATAAAATTAATACTGATATCATTAATTTAACTTTTGATGATGAAGTTGAAAATGTTGATTATTTAAGTAAATCTCTAAAATTTTATTTAAATTCTATGAAAAAAAAAATAGATGACATAATTTTAGATTGGGACATATATAAAAAATATACTAATCCATTTGAATACATTCATTCTATAATATCTCCTCAACAAAAAATTAGTATATCTAAATTAAAACCTTTATCCAGATCCTTTTATAAAATGATCGAACTATATAATTTATTTAATTTTTCTGAAGATTATATGCAAGAAATAAAATCTTTTCATCTTGCTGAAGGTCCTGGTGGTTTTATAGAAGCTTTTATTTTTATTCGAAAAAATCCAAAAGATATTCATTATGGAATGACTTTAATTAGTGAAGATCAAAATATTCCTTCATGGAAAAAAAGTAAATTATTCTTACAAAAACATAATAACATTAAAATAGAATATGGAAAAGATAATACAGGTGATTTGCTTTCAAAAGAAAATTTATTATATTGTTTAGAAAAATACAATAATTCTATAGATATAGTTACTGGTGATGGAGGATTTGATTTTTCCGTTGACTTTAATAAACAAGAAGAATTTTCTATTTATTTAATATTTGCACAGATTGCTTTTGCTTTAGCTATTCAAAAAGAAAATGGTTCTTTCATTATTAAGATGTTTGATTTATTTACTTCTGCTAGTTTAGATCTTTTATATTTGTTATGTTCTTGTTATGAAAAAGTTTATATTGTAAAACCTAATACTAGTAGATTTGCTAATTCTGAAAAATATATAGTTTGTAAAAACTTTAAATTAAATAATTCTAAAAATATTGTATTAAAATTAGCTGAATTTTATGAAGCTATCAATAATGAAAAACCTATAAAAAGATTTTTAAATATTGAAATTCCTTATCTATTTAAAAATAGGGTTGAAGAGTTAAATGCTATTTTTGGACAACAGCAAATTGAAAATATTAATTTAACATTCAATATAATTGAAAGTAAAAATACAGATAAATTAGAATTATATAAAAGAAATAATATTAATAAATGTATAGTTTGGTGTCAAAAATTTAATATTCCTTGTAATAAACACCTTTTAATTCCTAATAATACTGATGAAGAACAAATGATTCCTACTTTAACCTAATTGATTTTTACTAAAATTTACAAAATTATCAAATTGTTTACGCTTTAAATTACCAAATCCATTATTAACAATATTTTCATAAGTGTTATTTAGTAAATCTATCATACCTTTTTCTTTTATAATATTTGGTATATCTTCTAATTTACCACTACCCAAATAATCTGCTCCATTATGGAAAAATACTGCCAAACAATTATGATTATCTTTTATCTCTCCACATTGAAAATTCATAGGTAAAGCATTTTGTAATTCTTCCTTTGTACATTTTTTAAATAAAAATAAATCTATTTCATCATTTTCTGTTAAAAATATGTAAGCTCCATTTTCCATATTTTTATATATTTAAATAAATCTTATTTATTTAAATATAATTATTATATTGTTTATATAAATGAAGTACATATTTTATATAAGAAAAAATACACAATTTGCTTCTATTAGTTCAGGTAATTTTTGTCATCTTTTTTGGGGACATTTTTGTGCAACATTTACTTTATTAAGAAATTATTTTGAAGAATTAGATAAATCAAATTCATATGATAACATATTTAATAAAGATATACAATTAATATTTGAGTGGAAACCAAATGGATATTTGTTATTAGAGGGTCTTTATAAAATATTCTACAAAAATAAAATTTTATTTTTAGCACCAAATAATATTCTTAATAACACCGCTATTACACTTAATTTTGATGATAATAAATATGAATATACTCGAGGTTTAATACGTGGTTATAATTTTTTAAAATATATTAATTCTGGTTCTGAAATTCTACGTAAAAGATATCAAAAGAATAATGATAAATGCCTTGTTTATAATACAAGAAGTAAAGGGAGACGTGCAATAAATGATGATGGTATTATAAATATTCTTAGAAAATTTTGTGAGGAAAAAAAATATATATTTAAACTTATTGACACTGGGCGTTTATCATACGAAGAACAATTATCTATTATGTCTAATACAGATATATATATATATTATCACGGAGCAGCAGGTGTATTTAAATCATTACTTCGAGATGATGCATTAATTATAGAATTTCAACCAGGTAATAGTTGGCATACAGGATTTCTACTTGTTGAAGATTACCAAAGAAGTACTCATATTTTAACTACTACTAATCAATTACAATCTGAAGTTGGAAGTTTACCTAACTTAAAACCAGATATTAATTATCCTGATACAATTCCTCTTTTTGAATTATCTAATTCAAAAAATATTTGGAGTAATAATAGAGAAATTTCGAGAAAAATTAATTTTGACAGAATTTTACAAATTTTAAATTTTGCAACAAATAATAATGAACTATCTAAGAGATTAAATATTATTAACTATAGTAATTCTGTTCATTGGTTAAAAGATATATATAATGGTATAGGTTTTCATTGTATTGAAGAAGATTAATGATTGTTCCATCTCCTTTTTCCATTATTAATTTTATAAAACTGATTATGCTATTATCTTATTTTAAAAACATTTATTTTTATAAGACCATAATTACATATTTTAAAAATGAGACCATTATGGTTTGGTAAATTTTTAAAATAATAAATCTAAAAAAAAATATTTTTCAATTCTCCAATCGAATTTTGAAAATTGGACAAACTTTTCTTGTCCATTTTTTAAAAATCCCTTTAAAAATTTCTTAAAAAAACTTATTTTTTCATTTTAGACCTTAATGGTCTTATTTCTATATTTAAAATTTTAAAAGTGTTACCATAAAATTTTTATATATTTTTTAAAAACTATTTAGGCATTTTTTTATGTAGTCTAAATATACTACAAATGGCAACAAAAAACTTGCAAAAAAATGCAAAGAAATTTGTCTGCGAAAAATGTGACTTCATTTCGTTTAATAAAAATAATTTTGATAAACATCTTGAGACCAAAAAACACAAAAATAATGAAATGCTACAAAATACTACAAAAATCTTGCAAAAAAGTGCAAAAAAATATATTTGTGAATGTGGAAAAGAATATTCGCATCATTCAAGTCTATATAAACATAAAAAAACGTGTAAAAAAGATGAAATTATAATAACAGATAATAATGAAGATGAAGAAATTGATTATAAAAAAATGTTGAAAACAGCAATGGAAGAGAATGCCAAATTAATTGGACATATTGGAGAATTGATTCCAAAAGTAGGAAATGGAAATACAAATATTAATAATAATCAAAAAATTAATATAAATATATTTTTAAATGAAGAGTGCAAAGATGCTTTATCAATAGATCAATTTATAGATAAAATTAAAGTTAGTATGGACAATTTATTATTAACAAAAGATAAAGGAATAAATGAAGGAGTAGCAGATATTTTTATAGAAAATATGAATAAATTATCCATCAAGGAGAGACCAATGCATTGTACAGATCCCAAAAGAGAGGTTTTGTATATTAAAAATGATGGTTGGGAAAAAGACATAAATAATGATGGTTTAAAGGAAGCTTTAAAGAAAATAAGCTATAAACAAAGTAAAAGTTTAGATAAATGGACAGAAGCTCATCCAAATTATTTAAATAATGAAAAAGAAAGAGAAGAATATATTCAATTAATTAATTCTGCAACCGATGAATTAGATCTTAAAGAAAATAAAACTATTAAAAAAATATGTAATAATATTCATTTGAAAAATTAAATAATTATATAAAATATATAAAAATAAATTTAAATATATTTTATATGCCTTTTATTTTACCAACTTTGATGTTATTAGAAAGAGCTCCCTTAATTCAAAGTAATCTTTCAAGAAGAGTAAAATTTTTAAAAAATATTTTTTATTTTAGAGTTTCTTCTTATTTTTCTTTTTTCTTAATTAATCAAATAACTTTTTTACTATAATAATTAGTATTAAAATTTTTAATTTTAAAAAAAATTGAAATGCTTTTCTCAGGATTAATAGAGAGTGTGAAAGGATGCAAAATAAGAGTGAGCTCAGCATTCGTGAACGAAAACAAAGTGTTAATAATCATAAAGTAGATAGAAAGAAAATGAAGCAACAGGAGAGATTCAATTTAAAGAAGAATGATCCTATTAAGTTTCAAAAAATTGCAAATAGTCGTCGTGGTGGAGTATCGAGGTGGAGAGATTAAGTTAATTAATTCTCTCAAAAAATTTTATTTTTTTGGCATAATTACTATATGATAAATAAAGTATAGTAATTAAAATTAATTTATTGAATGAATAATTAATGCTACATTTTCGTGATGATAACCACACATACCAGTTGGTGTTCCATTCATTCCAATCCATTCATAATCTACTTTATTTTCAGTGATAAATTCATAAAATGCTTTGAGTTCTCCTGTATCTCCGTCAAAACCAGGATAATTTACTAATTCATCAAATACAATAATACAATCTTTATCAATATAATCCTTTAAATTATTTAAAATACATTTTGTAGAACTATATAAGTCGGCATCTATATGAATGAAAGAAACTTTTTTATTTTGATTTTTTATAAAATTAGGTAATGTATTATCAAACCATCCTTTAATTAATTCTACATTGTTATTTACATTTGGTAATTTACCATTTCTATTAAATGCACCTTTCCCAAAACCATCCCTCCATTTTTCAGGCAATCCTTCAAAACTATCAAATCCATAAACTTTATCATTTGTAAATTTTGAAATATAATTAATTGTTCTCCCACTTGCTACTCCAAATTCTAACCATAATGTATTAGGTTTATGTTGTAATTTTAAATTTTCAAATACATATTTAAGTGGAATATGTATTAACATTTGGAATATTTTGAATTATACTTAACATCTATTATAATAATATTCAATATTTTTTTCATTGATGAATTAAATTATTATAAAATCGGGATTTTCTCTCAAAAAAATTTAAATTTTTTTTATCAATTATGCTAAATAAAATTTATTTTTAGAGTATAAATAAATATACATATAAAATATCATGATGTATCCTTACCAAATGGATGGAATGGAAGATTTTGGAAATGTTTTAAAAAAAAGTGGAGAGAATATAAATAATGAATTTAAAAAGATAGAAATTACAGTTGCAGGAAAAAAGAGATCATTAGAAATGAAAAATAATTGGATAGTACAAAAGAAATTAAAAATAAAAGATGATAAAGAAACACTTGAAATTTTAGAAAATTTAAATAAAAGATTAAAAATTACTTAAGCATTTTTGCAAAAAATCCCGTAGTTTTATTTTTAACTTTTCTTTCTTTACAAGCTCTAACTCCAAATATAAATTTAACAAAGTCGAATTTATTTCCATATTGTTTCTTTTTATGAATAACAAAAGTAGAAAAACCAATAGTAAGTACAACTACAACCGCAAATGCTAAGTATGTACTAATTGAATCTAAATTTTTAATTAAAGATGAATAATGTTGATCATCTTGTTTATTATTATCTTTAATTTTTGAATTATAATATTTCATGTAGATATGTAAAACATATATAGTTAAGATTAAAAAGAATACAATAACAGTATATCTAACTGTCATTTTAGTAAAAACAATTAAAAATAAGTAAATTAAAAATGCATTTCTAAAATGTACTAAAGGTGGGTTACTTCCATCATCAAGAAAAGAACTAGTAAATAAAACAACAATAAAATAGGTAAATTGTCTAGCCCAAACATTATTTTGTAATAGATCTTGTAATGGACACCCTAATAATTTAAAGCCAACACTACCCATTAATGCTAAAAATACAAGAAAAATACTGTCTATTGGTCCTTTTAATGTTGTATTCATTTGTAAATATATATATATTTACAAAAAAATTAACAACCAGCGCAATCGGATGCAAATACACATTGATCAGGACCAATTCCTGGTCTTTGACAACCATACTCATTATTTCCAGTTAGAACGCAACCTTCTTTACATACAGGAGAGAACCAAGTGAAAGGATTATACCATGTATAATAGTATAAGGGAGGAGGAGGTGGAGGTGGATAATAATAACTACTTACATAGTAAGGTGGGGGAGGTCTATATCTATAACCCCAATTGTTTCCATACCATGTTCTTTGAGGATAATGTAAATGTCTTCGTCTTCTAAGAGGTCTTCTATTTCTGTGACCTCTAAAATTTTCTACAAAAAAATCTTGTTGTTCTTTTAAAAGTGAATTATTTTCTTTATAAAAATCGATATGCTGTATATCTTCTAATTGTTTAGGATGTAAATTGTGAAAATTTATGCGAGCATATTTATTTTTATTAATTAAAAATATTATAAAAAAAATACCAAATACTGATATAAAAGCTAAAAATAATAACCATATTATTTTCTTTAAATCATATTTATATTTCATATATATAATTATATTATAATAATTTATTCAGCATTCTTAACAATAGACATTAAACAATTACCACTTTCGACAATGCTATCATAACCCTGTTGAATTTCAGTAATAATGGTTTCTAGTTTTTGAACTTCTTGTTCAGATTCAGAAATTTGAATTTCAGTAGAATTTAATGTCTCTTGTTGTTCTAAAATAATAGCTTTAATTTCAACAGATTGTTCTTTTTTTGTTTCAATTTCTTTTATTAATGATTCTTTTTTTTTACTAAATGCTTCTAATTTCTCGGAAATAATTTCTAAAATATTCTCTCTTTTTGAAGGGATACTGGTGGAAGGCATTATATTAAAATAAAATAATTAATTAGAGAAATTTAAACGTTAAAGTTAATCTTTTACGAAATATGTTAGAGATATATTTTAAAAATATAAAAAATAATAAATTATTTATAATTTCAAAAGCATAAATATCTTTATTTTTTAACTTAATTATTTTAAAATTTAAAAAGTCATTCCAAGTTTTTTCTCCTCTTAATGGAATTATTATGGTAAGGAATTCTGATATTAAATTAGTTAACAGAGAAGAATTTAAATTTCTATTTAAACTAGTTTCTTCTTTTGTCCAAAATAAATTTTCCTTAGATCTATATTTTTTAAATTTAGGATTAGCAGAAGTATGAATATCAATATGCCAAGTAGATTTTTCTTTTGACATTTTAATAGCTCCTTTTTTACTAATAAGATAAGCCGCAGTACTTCCACATAATGGATGAATACAATATGTATTATAAGTAGGAAAAGGAGCATCACTATGTAACTGAATAATATCCCAATCTTTATCTAAAATTTGGATATCATTTATTGTATTTTTTAATTTATTTTGAAATAACTCTTTATCAAATTTTGGGAAAGCATCATCTTCCATAATTAAAGTTATTTCTGAATCTAAATTAGTAATATGTAAAGATAATAGAATATGGGATAAACTACAGCCTAGAATAGAATTAGGACAATAATTTAAAGCTTGAGGATTAATCATTTTCTTATATTCTAAGTGTTCATTTTGGATTGCATTAATACCTTTAAATCTATAAACTTCTAAACCAACATTTTCTAAATATGGTTTTTGGTAGTTAAAATTATCTTGATATTTATCTAAATTTATTACAAAAGTTTTCATAATAAATAAATTATATGAAAATATTTAAATTTTAAACTTAACTAATAATTTATGGATCTTCTTGAGATAAGAAAGAAAACATAGAAGTCATAAAGTCTTTAGTTCCAGATGTATTTCCAGCAATTTGATGTCCAGCTTGTTTTAAACTTTTTTCTAATGCATTAATAACATTTTGATTAGCACCTTTTAATGAATCATCATCTTTATTTTTATCAGTTTTTTTCTTAATAGATACATTAGGAGGCATTCCATATAAATATGAAATTAAGTAGGCTAATCCAATACTGGCTAAAATAAAAATTATAGATTTTATAATAGAGGAACCAGTATCATTATTATAGTAAAAGTGATCTGTACAAAATAATATAATTGATAATATAATAGAAGTAACAATAAATTCTGTGAACATTTAATATTAAATAATATTAAAAATTGAGATAAATATATATTTAATTTATTAAATATATATGAGAAAGGTAGCATTAGTTACTGGATCAACAAGAGGAATTGGATTAAATATAGTTCAAAAATTAGCGCAACATAATTATAATGTGATTATAACTGGAAAATCCACAAATGATCCAGTAAGAGGAGATATATATAAAGCAGAAGAATTAATAAAAAAAAAATACAATGTAGATACATTAGCGATACCATTAGATATAAGAAATTTATCTTCAATTGAAAATTGTATTGAAAAGATAAATAATAAGTTTAATAGACTAGATGTTTTGATAAATAATGCTAGTGCTTTATGGTGGACAGATATTCTTTCAACCACTGATAAAAGGTACGATTTAATAAATAATATTAATACAAAAGGGACATTTAATATGACAAGGGAATCATTACCTTTAATGTTAAAAAATAATTCAGGTCATATAATTAATCATTCTCCTCCATTAATAAATGTAGATAAACCCTTTATTTATAAAAATATGACAGCATATATGATAAGTAAATTTGGTATGTCAATGGTAGCAATGGGAGTAGCAGAAGAATTTAAGAATAAAGGAATAGTAGCAAATACAATTTGGCCGAAAACAGCAATAGAAACAGATGCGGTAATAAAAAATAAAGTAGGAACGAGAGAGAATTGGAGAAAACCAGATATAGTTTCAGATGCAATAATAGAAATGTTAAAAGAAGAAAGTATAGAATTTACAGGAAAACAATTAATAGATGAGGAATATTTAAAGAGTAAAGGTGTAAAAAATTTTAGTAAATATAATTGTGTTAAAAATAGTAATCCTATGGATTTAAATAGTCTATTTAAAAAAAATATTAAATAATTATATAAATGGATTTAACAGTTGAAAGTTTAAATTTAGGAGCTGCATTAATATGGAGTTCTATATGGATAATATTTATGTTAGTGCTGGGAAATAAACCATTTTGGTGGGCGATAACAAGTGGAATATCATTTTTTGTTTGGTATGTAATAATAAGTATAATTTTAAGTTTAATATGTAGTAATGGAGGTTATTGTTTTCCATAAAATATAAAATTAATAATTAATTTTTTTTATATTTTGTGATTAATAGTAAATTTACATGTCTAGACTAATAGTATTTTTATCACTTTTTTGTTTTCTTCTACCTCTAGAACTAGGATTTTGATTATTCATTTCTTTTAAGTCTTTAATACTAATAGTGCTATCATCTTTCTCTCCAATATTTACACTTTTAGTTTTTAATCCAGATAATATTGAAGATAAATCTTGAGGACCTTTCATTTCAGGTCTTTTTTGTGGTGGTGCCGCTCTTTCTCTAGTTACATCACCAAATTGATTTTCAATTGAAATTCCAGTATCTCTCATAAAATTCATATTAGGTTTATTATTAGGAATGGATGGTTTTTGTGATTTATTAACTTGAGTTTCAACAGGAGGAGGAGGAGGACCAGTATTAGGAGGTACCTCGTCATCTCTTCCCATAAAATTACTCATAAATCCTCCAAAACCAGGATTATTTTCGCTCATAGTATTAGCAGCAGCTTGAGTAAATTGTTTCATTAATTCAGGATTTTGTTTCATGATATCATCCATACCTGGCATAGAAGATTTAAACATAGTGTTAGTCATATGGATCATTAAAGCAGATCCACCTAATTGGAATAATAGTTTAATTTCAGGAGCCATCTGAGCCTTAGATCTATATTTATCGTGAAGCTCAGCAAAAATTTCATCATAATCATCAATATTTTCATGTACTTGTTCACTCCATCCATCAAGTTTGATGTCAAAAGGATCAAATTTATTATTTAAGAATTCAATACCAGTTAAACAAGCCATTAACATTCTGCCTTGAAATTTAATACTGTTACTTTTTTCTTTTTCAGCCATTATCATTTCATATTCTCCTTGCATTTCATCTAATGATGATTCCATGGAATATTTTTTTGTTAAAGTAATACCTTTTTTTTCAAGAGCTTCTAGTTTTCTTAAAAATTTAAATTTTTCTTTAAGTAACTCTTCTCTGCTCATTTTTGGAGTGGCAGGAATATCAGGATTAGGAATATTATTAAAACTATTAAAACCATCCCAAGTTTTATCATTTTTTTCTTTATTAATATTTTCTACATTTTCAAAATTAACTTTTAATTTTTCATCGGTTTCTTTTGTTAAAGGAATAGTTTTATCAGTATTTTCATTTTCATATGGATTACTTATAGAATTAGTAGAAAAATCAGGTTTAAAAATATCAGATTTAGTAATTTCACTAGTATTAATAGGTTTAACAGAATCAGTTAAATCATTTAATTCATCTTCAAGTTTAGATATATCTTCTAAATCGATATCAGAAGTTGGAGTTTTATTTTGAGATCTCTTTTCATTCATAAGTAATTCAATGCCTCCACCAAAATTGATAGAGGGTTTTGGAGAGTCAGTAGAAATATTTAAAACATCTTGAGAGACTTTATTTATGTCAATTACTTCTGGAACTAGTTCTGCCATTATGATTATATAAGAACTTTTAATTTTAAGTAATACGTATTATATATTTATTAAATTTTTATTTATAAAGAAATAAAAAGCTTGTAAAAAACAATCTGCTAAATCATCTTTTTTTTTATGATTAATAAAAAAAGCTAAATTTTCTTGATTATATTTTAATAATAAATCTTTACAAGTTTCAATAGAAAATTTTTTTCTTTCACTATAAGTTGTTTTTTTTTGTTCAATAAAATATTTAAGTTTATTTTGAGCTGAAATAAATTCGATTTGTTTTAAATTTTTCATAATAAAATATTGAGCAATCATTCCTTGTATAGATTTCATTCGATTTGCGATAGGACTAATTTGATTTTCTATCAAAATACAATTGATATTTGTAAATTTATCAAATAATAGATCGAGAGAATTTTTTAAAGAAATTCCAAGAGTGATTAGATTAAAATCATCAGCTTTTTTTTCTTTGATAGTATCAAAAAAATTATTTTGCATATATTCTTTAATTAAATTTAATAAATTTTCTTTTAAAATTGGACTATTGTAAGATAAATCAAATTCTATAGCTTTTTCTCTCAATTTATGAATATTTAATTTATCTATATTTACTTCAGATGTATTTATTCTAAATTTTTCTTTTTTAGCATGACCAGTACAACAGTATAAATCATTTTTAAAAAATTTAGCAGGTTTACTACAATAATTACATTTAACTTCTTGATTTTCACAAAGATTAATAATATTCCAATCAATAATATTAATATTATTATTTTTATATTCAATCAAACAATAAGCTAAATTTTTAATACCAACATCAAAGCTTAATAATTTCATATATAATTAATTTATAAATTTTTAAATAAATTAATTATTTATTTAGTTTTTATAAATGTTAAGGGTTGAGTTTTTAAAGCAGCTAATTGTTCTCTAGATAGATAAAGATTTTTAAGATCACTATTTTCATAACCGAAGGGTCTACAATCATTATTTTTGGCATAACAATCAATTTCATATAAAAATGGTCGATTCATTTGACCAGAATTAGATTGAAAATAGGGACAACATCCACAGTTGTTACAAGCTTCTAATTGATTAAATTCTATAATTTTATCTGCATTATTAATTAAAAAAAGTCTATAATCACTATTACTTTGAATTCCAGCACTTTTTTTAATTGATTGATCAATTTCACATCCAGTTCTCCAATTTGCATAATTTCTACCATCACTCATTAATGGAGGTGCAGAAGTAAAAATATTATTTGATCCGGAATAACAAGTACCCCAACTCATAATATAAATTATATAATATTATTATTTTATTATTGTTCAATAATTGATTGGTTTTCATTTTGAATAATTTCTAATAATTCTTTTTTTTGTAAATTTTTAATATCAGATTCATTTCCTAAATTTTTTTTTATAATTAAATCTTTTAACTCTTTATTACTCATTTTACTTAAAGATTTTTTCTTTTTGTTTTCATCATTTTCAGTAACATCAGTAATTAAATCATCTTTGGAAACATCTACAATTTTAATATCTTCAGTTTTTTCTAAAGAAGTATCCATAACTGTTGCAGAAATTCTATCCATATCTAAAATATGTCCTAAAATAGCAACTCCTGTTGTTTCTGGATTCATCGATCCTCCTAAATCTAAAATTCCAACTTGAGTTACATCTTTAAGATCGTGATTATCTATTTTTAAATTATTATAGGGTTCCTCATTATTATCATCATCATCATCACTACTTTCACTATCAGTTTCATTTTCAGCATTTTTAATTTTGTGCATGTTTTTAATGTTAATTTCATCATCATCATCATCATCATCATCATCATCATCATCAGTTTCATCATCAGAAATATCTATTTTGTCATTCATAGTAGATGGTTCTTCTTGTTGAGATTCAGTAGGTAAAGGGTGAGGTATTAAATTGACTTGACCAGAAATAAAAGATTGTAAAATTTTTCCTTGGTTAATAACACTTTCTTCTAAAATATTAAGTCTTGTAAAACAATAATAAAATATAGCACCCCCAATAAGAAGGGAAATAGCTAAAGTTAAAAAGAAAGTAATATCAAATTTAGAAAAGAGATCAAACATTTATTTACAATAATAAGAGATATTAAAAGGTATCTTTTAACGTAAATAAATATCAAAGTTCTATTTGGGAAATAGTCTTAGAAATAGATGATACAATTGCTTTTGGATAATTTAATTCATTTAAAACTTTACTACCTCCTTTAATTTCAGAAATGCCATTTTCTATTTTATAAGTATAATCAAATGTATTTAGCTGTTTATTATTTAAAATTTTCATTTTTAATAATTTCATTGAATCAAATTTTTCTAATTTTTTACATAAATCTGTATAATGGGTAGTCAAAACAAAGTTAAGATTTTTAAAAGTATTAAGATATTCTAAAAGACTATAAGCACTTGATATTGCTTCATATGGATTGGTACCAGAATATAATTCATCAAATATACAAAAATGATGTTTATTTTTAGGATTATCAGATACTTTATCAATTATTTCTTTACAACGTCTTGCTTCAGCTTGAAATAAACTATCTCTCCCAGAAGTATCTGGTATATTAATATATGAATGAATAAAATGATATAATTTAAGATCAGCTTGAGAATAAAATCCAGCCATAATTTGTTGATTTAAAATAATGTTAATAGCAGTTGTTTTTAATATGGTTGTTTTACCACTAGCATTTGGTCCTGTAATTATAATATGTTTATTTAATTTATAAGAATTTTTGACAGGATTTTCATTTTTTAATGGTGGATAGTAGGCATTTTTAAAATTGCATTTATTCTTTGTAATATTTGAAAAATTCATAATTTTATTGGTAATATTATATTTAATTTCCGATAAATTTTCTAAATATCCATTAAAATAAAAACTGAATTTGAGAGATGCTAGATATTGTTTATTATTTTTAAGATTATAATAGTATTTTAGTAAATGACCAAGTTCTTTAATTTTATCTATAGAAAATGTATAAGGAGAAATTTTATCTATATTATTTTTAAAATCTAAAAGAAAGTCTATATGACTTTTTAAATTTTGATTAAATTCTTTGTAACAAGATAATTTATTAAATCTTTCATAGAATTTATTCATATAGTTAATAGAAAATTCAAGATATTGTCTTAATTTAAATATATTATTATGTATTATTGATAAGTTTTTAAAATAAGTAATACATGAATTTACATTTTGATAAATTTGATAAACATAAAAAAATAAACTAATACCAATATAAATTTTTTTTTCTATTTTGATAGAATTAAAATCTTCAAAGAGAGAACCTAAAGCGTGAGAAGCAAAACTCTTTTTTAGAAATGTAAGATAATTTTCTAATGTAATTGGATATCCTTGTAATTTAATAATAAAAAATGGAATAATTGCTAATATAATTGGAGTTAATAGAGAAATAATAGGTGAACAAATATTATAAAGTGATAAAAATTGTAAAAATAATTCATTATAATTAAGATCATTTAAGTTTAAAAAATCAATATCTAAATAAGAATATTCTTGATTGAAGTATTTATTTTCATCGATTTCTTTATAAATATTATTAATTTCATTGAAACAAATATCATTTGTTAAATTATAATCCAAATTTTGAATTACTTCTTTTGTCTCTTTGAGGAATGATTCATCATAAGTATAATATTCAGCCCATTTTGATAAAATATCTCTTCCAAAAATAGTTTTAGGAGAGAAAATATGTTCATAAATTGAAATATTATTTTCTGTCTCTTTTAATTCAAGATCTGATATTACTTTTTCATCTAACAATTCTTTCTTTTTTTGATAAACTATAGGTAATTGAAATTCTTCTAAAGACATTAGTATATTATCTTATTAAAAAATAGATAAAATAACGTGTTAAAAATTTTTGGGTAATTCTTGTATACTAGTTTCATAAAATTCTTCAATATCTTTCAACTTACGAATATCTCTTTTTGTTATAAAATTAATTCCTAATCCTTTTCTTCCAAATCTTCCGCTTCTTCCTATTCTATGTAAATAAGTATGTACATCATTTGGAATATCAAAATTAACTACAGTACTAACTTGTTGAATATCTATACCTCTAGCTGTAACATTTGATGAAATTAAAACTCTATAATCCCCTGTTAGAAAACTTCTATAATTATTGCTTCTTTCTTCTTTGGTCATATTGCTATGGATTCTACATACTGGAAATTCCTCATTTTTCATTGAATCATATAAATCATTAACTCTTTGAATACTATTACAATAAATTATACATTGAGAAACAGATATATTAGAAAATAAATCTTTAATTGTCTCAAATTTATCATGATCATCATTTAAATTTACAAAATATTGATTTATTCCTTCTAAAGTTAATTGCTCATTTTTTACTAATATTTCAATAGGATCTCTCATAAATTTATTAGTTAAATTTCTAATTTCATAAGGTAATGTAGCACTAAATAAGGCAACTTGAACAGTCGTAGGTAATTTTTGAAAAATATTATATATTTGTTCTTTGAATCCAGATGAAAGCATTTCATCAGCTTCATCAATGACAATAGTTTTAATATATTGTGGTGACAAAAATTTTCTTTGTAACATATCATATATTCTTCCGGGACAACCTATTAACATTTTAGGATTTTTTTTTAAATTTCTAATATTTTCATCACTAGCTATACCTCCAATCAATAACTCAGATGAAAAATTATCCAAAAATTGACTAATATTATCTACTACTTTTTTAATTTGTTCGGCTAATTCTCTGGTTGGAGCTAAAATAATAATTTGAGATGCATCTAAATCATAATCGATTAGTGCTAATGATGCAATCGCAAAACAACCGGTTTTGCCAGTACCTGATTGAGCTTGTGCAATAACATCTTTTTTATCAATAATTGGTTTTATTGATTTTTGTTGAATAGGACTAGGTTTTTCAAAACCATAAGAGTAAATACCTCTTATTAATTTCATATCACAATTTAAATCATCCCAATTATCTATTGAATTGGAATTATCATTTTGGATGGTTTCTAAACTCATATATTAAAATAAATTTTAACATTTAAATCAATATATTAAATATTAATATTCGAAATAGATATAAAAATTAATATTTATTGTTTTAAATGATGAATACCATAGCAATCGATGAATTTTTAGAAGTTAAAAAAAATATACCTGATAATATATTAGATATAAAAGTGATAGAGGCTATTAATAATTTAGCTTCATTAGTTTGTGCTGAAGGATATAATAAAACACCAGATTTTATTGGAGATAAATATAGAAAAAAAAAGAAGGATTATAATTTCATGAGTAATATAGAATTTAATCCTACAATTATAAAAAAAAATCAAGGAATAGAAAAGGAAATAGATTCAATAAGAATATTATTAAATAAATTAACAGAAAAATCATTTGATTCAATATCAAGTTTAATTAAAGAAAAATTTATGTGTATTGAAAAAGATTTTACTAATGAAGAATGCTTAAAAGTTGGTAAATCAGCATTTGATATTATTATTAATAATATTTTATTTTCTAAAATTTATGCAAAACTTTTTAGTTTTGTTTTAAAAGATTTTAAATTTTTTACTGATGTTTTAAAAGATAAAATATTAAATTTTAATGAATACTATAAAAATGAAAAAGAATTAGACTTAAAATCAAATTTAACATTTGATGATATTTCTGAGATTAATAAAAAGATAGATAAAAAGAAAGGAGAGGCACAATTTTTTATTAATTTATTATTATTAAATCAAATAAATAGTCTAGAAATCTATAAATTAATAAGTAGTTTGCTTGAATTATTTTTTGAAATAACAAATTTACCAAATAAGATTTATTTAACAGATCAAATTTCAGATATAATGTTTATTTTTATTAAAGATTTTTATCCTATAGTTGAAAATATTGATATGAGAGAATATATTTCTAATAATATTAATTATATAAGCAATATGAAAACTTCAAATAGATTAAGTATAAGTAATAAATGTATTTTTAAATTTATGGATCTAAAAGATGAGATTAAAATATAAATAAAATATATTAGAAATATATAATGGTTCAATCTCAAATAAATCCATCAATAAATTTTCCAGATATTAGATATATTGATCAAGTTGATATAGGATTTAATGCACCACTTTATAAAATAGAACTTTATAATAAACCAATAGTAATAGGTATTGGACAAATTAACACAAATTTTCAAGAAGAAGCCAATATAGTTTATTTTCCAATTTATCTAATAGATAAAAAACGAGTAAAATTACAAATTGGAGTTTTTGAAGTTTTATCAAGTAATTTATCTAATATTTTGGATAAATTTGGTGATCTAGATTTAAATTTAATAGATCAGCCTTTAATCTATTCATTTATTAAATCAAATTTAGCTTTATTAACTAATAATAGTGATTTGTTTGACAAAGATGAAAAAAAATTATCAAAAATTTCTGAAGAAGTAGATGAAATTACAGAGGAAGGAAAAGAAGTAACAAAAATAATAGATAAAGCACAAGAAATTAAAGAAGGAGAAAGTGAAGAAGAAGTTGAAGAAGAAGATAGAGAGAGAGAGAGAGAAGATAGTGAAGGTGAGGGTGAAGAAGAAGAAGAAGAAGGAATTGACCCAGAAGCATTAGATTATTATGGACCAGATCAAGAATTAGAAGAAAAAATAGAAATAAAACCAACTAAAGATGTGGATGAATTTAAAATAAGTGCTAAAGAATATTATAAAGAACAAAATGAATTTTTATTAGGGAAAACAACTAAATGGATAGAAAAATATTTTAAAAATAATAATTTTGATGTAATTAATAATGAAGGTGGTGGTGATTGTCTTTTTTGTATTATAAGAGATGGATTAGAAACAGTTGGTATAAAAAAAACTGTTAAAGAATTAAGAATTTCTCTTGCAAGTGAAGCAGATCAAGAATTATTTGAAAATTATAGAGCTCAGTATGAAATGTATAAATCAGCAATTGAAATAACAAATGAGGAATTACAAGTATTAATAAAAAGAAATAAAGAATTAAAAGTATTATTATCTTCTACATCTGATAGATCTGAACATAAAAAAATTATAGAAGAGGCTAGTGTTGTAAAAAAAGAATTTGAAAGTTTAAAAGAACAATTATCTTTACAAAAACAATTATTTGAAGAATTTAAAAAATTAAAAAATGTTAAAAATTTAATTCAATTTAAAGAGTTTATAGAGTCTCCTGATTATTGGGCGGATACTTGGGCCATATCTACCCTAGAACGTTTATTAAATATTAAATTAATTATCTTTTCTAAAGAAGAATATAATTCTAAAGATTTAGATGGCAAACCAAAAGAGATATCAGTTGATGAAAAAAATATAATTTTATGTGGTCAATTAAATGATCCAATTTTAGAGTCAAGAGGAAAATTTGAACCTACATATTATATAATGACTGAATATGATGGAGTTCATTATCAGTTAATTACTTATAAAAAAAGAGGAGCTTTTACATTTAATCAGCTTCCTTTCAAAGTAAAAGAATTAATTGCTGAAAAATGTTTAGAAGGGGAATCAGGAGCTTTTGTATTAATCCCAGATTTTCAAGAATTTAAAGGAAGTCAAGAGGAAATTTTAGAAGGAGGAGGTTTAAATTTAATTAGTGATCCTATAAATCCTTTATTTAATGATAATATAGTATTTTTATTCTGTAGTAAATCATTAGATCAATTGCCTGGTAAAGGAAATGGTGAAAAAATATCAGCAAAAGATATTAATAATTTTAGTAAATTAGCTGGTAAAAAAGATTGGAGAAAAAAATTATCAGATTTATATGAGGGTGATGAACTAAAAATAGATGGTAAAAAATGGAAAACAGTAGAACATTATTTAAATGCTAATAAATTTAAAAATGGTTTTCCTTCATTTTATAATCAGTTTTCTTTAGATTCCAATTCTTCAATTAGTCAAAATCCATTTTTAGCCAAAGCTGCAGGTACAAAAAAAGGAAAATATAAAGATAAACAGATTAGACCAAGTCATATAGTAATAGATGAAATATATTATACTAAATTACCAGAATATATACATAAAGCTTATTATACTAAATTTATACAAAATCCTGAATTAAAAGAAATCTTAAAAAGCACAGGAAAAAGTAAATTAATGAAATATAAAAGAGGTCAAAAACCAGAAGTAGCAACAGAATTAATGAAAATTAGAAAATTAATAAAATAATTTAATAAATACTTTTAAATATATTTAATTATTTAAAGGTATATAATTTACTATTAATAATGAATAACTATATAAAAATATTTTCAAATAGTCAAGATTTTACAGAAGGAATATATGGTCAGTGTTTATGTTGGTTATTAGAAGTATTATATTATCTTGAAAAAAACAATTTATATAATATAAATGATAATAATACAAAAGTTATTTTTGATATAAATACACATAATAATAAAAATTTAATACCAAAGTTTATAAAACCCAAAAAAAAATATATTTTTGATGAAGGTAATATTAAATTAATAGAAATATCACTTCATAAATTTTTTATTAATAATGTAGCTAATAATAAATTGTTAGAGATAAATACTGAAAGTTTTGAAATTGCTAATAAAATATTCAATAAATACTTTACATTTAATAATTTTATTTTAGATAAGGTTTATGATTTAGATATTAATGATAAAACATTAGGCATTCATTATCGCGGAACAGATAAAAACTATGATAATGGTCAATCAAATTTTATAAAGAGGGAGGAGATGATATTGATTGTAAAAGATTATATAGAAAACAATGAAATTGAAAAAATATTTTGTTGTAGTGATGAACAAGCATTTATAAATGAAATTAAAATGGAATATCCTGATAAAGTTATAGAATATACTCAAACTAGATCAAATAACTCATTAAATTTTGGGTTTTTTAGAAAAGGAGCTAATAGTAGTTATATAGATAGAGACAATCTAACTTATTCAAGTATTATTGATATGTTAGCATTATCTAAATGTAATACAATTATTAAAACATCAAGTGCTTTATCTGCTTTTTCAAAAATAATAAATCCTAATATCAAACTTTATACAGTTTCGGCAATGAAAATGCCTTGGTTTCCTGCTGCTGTTGCAGAAAAATATACATCAAATTCAGAGGAAATTATAAAAATTTTAAAAAGAACAATGATAAATGACTGTTATAATGAAATTTAAAAAAATAATTTAATAAATTAATTAATAAATTATTTAAATTAAAAAAAATTTCCACAGTAATGATAAAATAATACACTTAAACAGGCAACGCAAAGGTAATCAAGTGCTAATGGGCCTTTTAATAAAGCTAACTTAGCACTATTAGCTAAAGCTAATCCTGTAAGAGATGCACTTTTTGTAAGCATATGACCACTAGTGGACTGAGTATCTAATATTTCAACAGATTCTTTTAAAACTTTACTAACGGATTCTTTTTCAGGTTTTTTTCCTTTGCGTAGGGATAAAGATGGCATATTTTATAATTAATTGTTAGATTTAAAATTTTACTAAAAATTTAATGTAATAGATGTAGGACAATGGTCACTTCCTAAGATATCAGGATGAATATTACAATCTTTAATACAGTTTCTGAATGAAGAATTAATTAAGAAATAATCAAGTCTGTATCCTCGATTAGTTTTTCTCATAGATGGTACTCTCTGATTCCAGTATGTATATAAATTTTCATTATTATTAAAAATTCTAAGACAATCTATAAAATTATGGTTAAGAATTGTAGATAAACCTTGACGTTCTAAATCAAAGAAACTAGGAATTTTATTTTTAAATTTAACTGGATCATAAATATCAATTTCATTATGACAAACATTTAAGTCACCACAAATAATTAAATTTTTCTGAGTTGAGAGAAATTTAATATATTCTGTAAATTTTGGATCCCAAAATTGAGTTCTATATAAAAATCGTGGAGACTCTATATCTTGAGAATTAGGAGTATATACAGTCAATAGATAAAAATTGTCAAATTCAATTGTAGTAATTCTACCTTCTGTATCAAATTCTGGCGTTTCTAATTGTTTAATTGGTCGAATTTTAGACCAGATAGCTGTACCACTAAATCCTAATTTTTGAGTTGTGCCTAAATTAGAATTCCAATATTTAAAAGGAAATTCATTATTAAGATTTTCTGGAATAATAACCTGATTTGGAGTAGCTTTTGTTTCTTGAAAACAAATTATATCAATATCAGAGTTTATTAAGAAATCTAGATAATTTTGTTTAATTCTTGCACGAATTCCAGCAACATTCCAGCTAATAATTTTCATCTTTCATTTTTTTAAAAAATTTATATTTTTGTCAATTTTTAAAAAATTGAAATGATAATTAAATAATAAATTAAGACATAAAAGATGACAACAACAAATGATATGTCTGTTCTTTACATCCCAGATTTTGTATTTCCAACTGATGTAGAACTAATTAAGAAACGTTTTATGGAGGAAGGTTATGGTGTTGTAGATGATGTTGAACTTGTAAAACAGTGGGAATGTGAACTAAATGTGGATGATGATCTATATTCAGCTGCTTTTGTTACAGTTGGTAAGTGGAATGATAATGAAAAGACACAACATTTTAAAAATATGATTCTAGATAAGAATATTGAAGCACGTCTAACACATGGAGAAGATGATTATTGGGAATTTGAACTAGCAAATTTTAAGAATACAGTTGATAATGATGTTGAGCATGAGCATAGTGATCATTCCAATTGTAGTCATAATGAAACTGATAATTTTAGTAAATTAGAGGATCTTAATAATCGAATGTATTATTTAGAGAACAATCTTCTATATTCAACAAATGGTGTGAACTATCTACTAAATGTTGATCGCGAAAAAGTGATTAAAAAGCAACGAAAAGAGAAACAGGTTAAGCTAATGAAAGAGCGACGAAAAGCTCAACGAATGTGGAGAGATCGTCTTCGACCTCTAGATAAAGTTAAAAGTGTAAAGAGTAATTATTAAATAAAATCTAAATATTATATAATGGAAATAAATAAAGATGTAAAAATATTAAAAAATTTTTTATTGTATAATGGTTTAATAAAATATAAATTTAATGAGACAGAATCGAGAGTTTTTACAAATATATATGATATTTTTGAAAAATCTCGTGGAAATATTAATTTAATATCGAGAGATGTTTTTTTGGATAAAAAAAATAAAATTTTACATAATAAATTCCTACCAGATGATGTAAAATATTTTATAAATAATAATAAAACAAATAGAGTAATATATAAATTTAAGGTAGGATTTAGATTAATAGAGTTAAAAATATTTCTATATGGATCAAAAGATTTAAATTATGTTAATAAATTGTATAATTTAATTAGTTTAATAATATTTTTTTTTAGTGGATTAGGAAATGATAATTGTAATACATTTTTAAAGATAAATTTATATTTGACAAATTTTAAAAAAATGATAAAAAATAATGGAAATATATTAGGTCCAGACAATGTAAATTCAGGATATTCATATGTTTGTAGAAAAGATGGAGAGATTACAATTTATCGGAAAGAAGAATGTGTAAAAGTATTAATACATGAATGTATACATAGTTTTGGATTAGAATTTTCAGATTTAAATTTAAAAGAATTTAATAATAAAATAAAAGAATTATTTCCATTATCAATAGAATACAATATATTTGAGTGTTATACAGAAATATGGGCAGAATTAATAAATATTTGTTTAATATCATATAAGTTATCAGATAGTAATGTAAAAAAATATTTAAAAAATGTGGAATCAATGATATCTTATGAAATGACATTTTCTAAATTTCAAATGGATAAAGTGTTATTTTATAATAATATAGATTTAAAAGATCTTTTGGTTAGAAATGATAATTATAAAGAAAATTCTAGTATATTTGCTTATTATATTTTAAAGTGTTTAATAATTTTAAATTTAGATTTATTTTTAGATTGGTGTAATAATAACAATAAAAATTTAGTAAAATTTAGAGAAGATAAAAGTAATTTGTTATCTTTTTATAAATTAATCAAAAAGATTATAGAGAAAGATAAAGATTTGCAAAGAAAAGATAAATTTAGATTGGATGAGGAAAGTAGAAAAAATTTTAAATTTATTGTATATAATCTTAGAATGAGTTGTCTAGAAATATAATGTCAATAAAATACATTAAAAAGATTTTAAGATGTATATATATAAAATGACGGTTAAAAATGAATTAACAAATTATTATGAAACATTATTATCAGTAGACTTACCAAAAAGATTGAAAAGGAGAGAAAAAATAACTATGGAAAATTTTGAAGAAATGTTGGAAATTTTGACATTTAACACACAAAATTTATTAGATTATGATTTTAATATTCAACAATTAAAAAGGTTAAATAAAAAGTTTAATTTAAAAATTTCAGGAAATAAAACAGAATTATTAAAAAGAGTTTATAATTATAATAGATATTCATATCAGGTAAAGAAAATACAAAAAGTTTGGAGAAATTATATACGTAAGTATTTTAATAGTTTACGTGGTCCAGCTTTAATATATAGAGATTTATGTGTAAATGCGTCAGATTTTCTTTCTTTAGAAAATTGTAAAGATATTGAATATAACAATTTTTTTAGTTATAAAGATTTAGAGGGAAAAATTTGGGGATTTGATTTAATATCTATTTATAATTTATTTGTAAAGAAAAGTATTCGTGCAGTGAATCCATATACTACAAAAGAATTTCCTCAGGAAGTTTTTGAAAATATCAAAAAGATAATTAAATTTAATAAAGTTTTTAAAGTTTCAGTGGAATTAACTTTAAATCAGTCAGATAGTTTAGTAAATAAACAAATTTTAGAGATGAGAGTATTATCATTATTTCAGGAAATGGATTCTTTAGACAATTACACACAAATAGAATGGTTATTAGGGTTGAATAAACGATTATTGTTAAAATTTATAATGGAATTATATGATATTTGGACATATAGAGCAAATTTATCACAAAATTCAAAAAGAGAAATATGTCCACCTTTAGGAGCACCATTTAGAAATATAAATTTTAACATATTATCAACATTATCTCAAAATCAAATATTAAAATTAATTTTACCTTCTTTAGAACAATTAGTTAAAACTGGAATTAATAGAGATGCAAGAGTTTTAGGAACATATTACATCTTATCAGCATTAACTCTTGTGAATAATTCTGCAGCAGAAGCAATGCCTTGGTTATATCAGTCTGTTTTAGGAAATTAAATATTCGTTTTTGACAGGGTTTAAAGCATAAAAATATAATTTATGCTTTAAAACACTTAAAAAAGAGTTAGTATACTAGAATATAATGGTAAAGAAGACCGCAGTCCAGAAGAAAACTGAGGATACTCCAGTTGAGACTCCTCCAGTATCGACTACAACTACTGAAGATTCTACAAAGAAAGTTTCGAAGAGAGTTTCTCGTAAATCGACTGAGCCTGTTGTAGCTGCTCCTGCTACTGAAAATCAGGTTGTTGAGAATGTAACAGTTGTTTCTGATGCTTCTCAGCTTACAGACTCTTTTACTGAGTTTATGACTAAATTCCAGTCACTTGTTACACAGATGGCTACTCTAAAGGTAGATTTTAAGGCTCTTGAGAAGAAAGCTGTTCGTGAAATTAAAGCTGCTCAGAAAGAGAAGGCCAAACGTCGTCGCAAGACAGGTAACCGTTCGCCAAGTGGTTTTGTTAAGCCCACTCTTATTAGTTCTGAACTAGCTAAATTCCTTGGAAAGCCAACTGGTACAGAGATGGCTCGTACTGAAGTAACAAGAGAAATTAATGGTTACATTCGTCAGCATTCTCTTCAGGATAAGGATAATGGCCGCAAGATTAATCCTGACAAAGCTCTTGCTAGTCTTTTAAAAATCAAGAATGGTGATGAACTTACATATTTCAATCTTCAGCGTTACATGAGCCCTCATTTTGCTAAGGCAACATCCACATCCACAACTACAACAACAACTACAGCTACTCAGTAAATTATAAATTAAAAAATAAATTATAAATTAATAAAATTTTTTTTATAATTTATTTAAATACTTATATAATTTATGAAGAAAGATACAAAAATATATTTATATGTATTAATTTTTATAATTATATATTATTTAATAATACCGAAAGGATATATATGGTGGTATAGAGGTTTACCATTTTATCCCAAAAATAGTGATGAAATTAAAGAAGTTCAATATTATGTTAATAATAGATCTAAGGAAGATGAAATGTTTTTTAGATTAACTAATATTCATATAGTGCCAGCTTATAAACAATTTGTAGATGAAGATTATAATACTTTATTAAAAATTTGTACAGAATTAAATCCTTTTTGTTTATTTTTAAAATATTTATTTAATAGGGCTAGACCAAAGCAAATAGATAAAAATTTAGATGTTTTAAGAGATTATGGTAGTGCTGATACTCCAGCTTTTCCAGCAGGACATGCAATAGGAGCATATTATTTATCCAAAGTTTTGATAAAAAAATATCCAGAAAAGAGAGTGATTTTAGAAAAATTGGCATATCATTGTGATTTAACAAGAGTAAAGGCAGGACTTCATTATCCTTCAGATGGTTTATTTTCAAAATATTTAGTGGATACATTTTTTTAAATATTATTATATAATATAAATCATATTTGCAGTTGTTTTATTTTTAATTTTTTTAATTTCTTTTAAATTATTAAAAAAATTGATTTAAAATGAAAAATATAATATATATCATAACCATGCCGACCTCAACCAAAGCGACTGCTGCGATTATTTCAGGACTTGAAGTCAACCCTGAGAAGGATGTCTATTTTGCAAAGCCAAAAGTAAATGATAAAGGAGGAAAGAATATTGGAGTACTAAATGCTCATACAAAGAAGAGTTTTCATATGAGTACACCCCTTATGCTAACATGGGGTCTAAATGAGAATGAACCATTTGATGGTAAGTCAGGACCAAAGACATATGACTTTACACTTCAGTTTCCAAATGAAGAGTATTCGTCAGATGCAACTCAAAAATTTCTGAAAAATTTTAAGGCACTAGAACAGTTTATTAAAGATTCTGCAGTTGAGAACTCACGTGATTGGCTAGGTAAAGCAAAGATGACAGCTGAAGTAGTAGATGCACTCTGGAGTCCAATGGTAAAATATCCAAAGGATCAGGAGACTGGTGAATTGATTATAGTCGGCAGCCCCAGGTTCGAGTAAAGGTGCCATTCTGGGATGGTGAATTTAATGTAGAAATTTATGATCCTGATCAGAAGCTACTATTTCCGAATGATAATGGTGTAGAACTAAAAGATCTTATTACAAAAGGTAGTCAGATGGCAACAGTTCTTCAGTGTGGTGGAGTTTGGGTAGCAAGTGGAAAGTTTGGTGTAACATGGCGACTATTTCAGGCAGTAGTAAAACCAAAAGAATCACTAAAGGGAAAGTGTCATATTGCTCTAGCAAAGGAAGAGAAGGAAAAGCTTCTATCTGAAACTGATCCTGTTGAAGATGATAAGGAAAAGGAAAAAGTAGTTGCAGTAGTTGATAGTGAAGAAGAGGAGGAGGAAGAAGAAGTAGCATCGGCTCCTGCACCGGCAGTTCCTGAACCAGAAGAGGAAGAGGAAGGAGAAGTAGAAGTGCCAGCTCCTCCACCACCTCCTGAAAAGAAGAAACGAGTAGTTAAGAAGAAGGGTGCTGAGTAAAGAAGTCAATATAAAGATGAATAATAATATCTCCTGTAGAAATAATATCTAATTGATCATTATAGTTAATTATTCCATTTTTTTTATAGACAATTTTTTGATATTTTTTTATAAACAATGAATCAGTTTTAATTAAAATACTTTTATTAGGTAAAGTTATGGATATATCTTTGTTAATTAGTGAAGATATATTACTATAATAATTAATTTCAAGATTAAAAATATTATTAATTTTAGTTATAAAATAATTTTCAGGAAGATTAGGAATACATTTAACATATAAAAATTTATTATTTTCAATTTCAAAAAGTGAATAATCTTTCCATAAATAAACAAGATATTCTTGATCATTAAAATCTAATTTATAGGTATCATTTTCTAAAATATTTTTTAATGTAGGATTAAGAATAATTATAGAATTATTCTCTAATTTTTTTTTTATGATATTTTGTATTCTCTCAATAGTCTCTGGAGTTAAATTTAATATATTTTTAAATTTTTCTATATATTCCCAAATTTTAAATAATGTTTCTTGATTAAAATCTTCAATAACTTTTAATGAAAATTCTTTACATTGATTTTTAAATACTTTTAATAATTTGTTAATTTCATCTTGATCTAAAACTTTGTCAAATAAAAAAGCCAAATTTAAAAACTGATTTAATAATGATGTGTAATTGGAATCATTATTTTCTTTAATATCTAATTCTTCTTGAGTATCAAGTATTTCATCTAAGTATTTATATGATTCTGTTATATTATTAAATATTATATTAGAGTCAGGGTTATTACTTTTATCAGGGTGATGTTGTAATGCAGCTGCCATGTAAGCTTTTTTTAATTCAGTTTTTGTATATGGAATAGAGAGATTTAAAATATCAAGGGCTGTCTGATAATTCATTTATTTCTATAATTAGATATAATAAATAACTTTCTAAGTGGTAAATAGGTCTATAATTATTATTGTAATATTGGAAAAATCTATAAGTTTTTTCTAAAATATTATTAATATTTTTTTCATTAATTTTATCTAATTTAACTAGACTATATAAAATATACCAAACAGATTCAAATAAATTAATATTGTAAATAAAAACATCATATAATAATTCTCTGAAATATATATAATCTAATTTTTCGAAATTTAATAATTCTTTTATTATAGTATCACAAATAATTTTATGTGGTTCAATATCCTGTATTTGTGATTTCAAATTTTTAATATTACTAATAGTATTTATATCCTTTATATTTTTATTTTTAAAATTTTTAATATAATTACTTTTTGATGGTCTTTCTAATTGAATTATGTTACAATTATTTATAATATTATCAGGAATAAAACTTAGATCTTCTGTAATCAATATAAATTTAATATTTAAATTTTCAAATTGAATTGTTTGCATATAACTATAAAATATCTCTAATAATTCGGTATTGATTTTTTCAAAATATTTACAAACTATTATACCAACATTATCAGATTGATTAATATATATAATTTCAATTATTTGTAATATTATTTCATTCCATAATAATTTAGATTGACAACCAAGTAAAGACATATCAATTTCATAATGGATATCACTTATTTTAAAATAATAAATATTTTTATTGAAATTAATAGAAATTTTTTTTTCATATTTTAGTTCCGAAGGACTATATTTTTTAATTGCTGATAAAACTTGTGTATATTTACCTATTCCAGGTGGTCCATAAAATATCATATTATTTAGATCCCTTAAATTAGTCGGAAAACTTTCGTAAATTTTTTGAATTTTTGGATGTAAACTATTTTTTTGAATATATTCTTCTAAATGACTTTCAAAAAATTTCATTTTTTATTTAAATACAATTATTTATTTATTATTATTTAATGATAACTATTTTATCATTAATTAATAAATTAAATTATTATAAAGATTCTCATCCAAATTATTATTATTTATGGATTAGATATATTCTCTCAGAAAAAAATGTTAATATTGAAAAAATTAAATGTGAAATAGATAATTTATCTATATTTCTTGACAATAATATTGATATTACTGAAAGTCAATTATTTAGTTGTTTATTTACTATACAATTCATAATTTAAACTTAAATATTAAACATTTATTTATAGTATGAATATAGCTATTAATATAACAGAATTCAATATAAATAATATATATTATTTAGATTCTATTAAAAATACTGTAATTGAAAATAGTAATTTTATAAGAATTTTATATTCAAATAATTTATTATCTCTTAATGGAATTTATATTTTATTGAATTTTAAAAATATATACACTGTTACCAATAATAATAAAATAAGATATTGTTTTGATTTGAATAATGAAGATAATATATTTATTGTTAATTTTATTAAAAAACTAGAAATTGATCTATTAAAGAATTCTATAATAAATAATAAACGACCTATTTATAAACTTAAAGAACAATTAGCTCAAGGTTGTATAAAAATAATTAATATATTATTTATGGATGCAAAAAATGCTGATAAAAAAAAACCAAATGAACAATTTATTTTAAAAATATCAGGAATTTGGGAATCTGAAAATGAATTTGGATTAACTTATAAAATATTAGAAATAAATAAAAATTTATCCATCAGTTGTGAAAAACTCTAAAACTATTTGCATCATACCTAAAATTATTGCATTAAATAAAAATAATATATACATCACAGATCCGGATTCTACTATTTTAGTTTTTTCTTTTATTTCATTTCTTTTACTTTGACTAATAAATAACAATCCATATTTATTATTAAAATATATAAAGAGAGATATTATTTGAACTATAATCAAAAATGAAGAAATAAAACTATAATATCCATACTCTTTTGGTAAATTAGTTTTATTTATTGAATCAAAATTACTTACATTTAAAATAATTGCCCAAATTAAAATTATTAATAAAAGTAACGGAGGAACCATTGCTCCAAATGTACCACCCACTGTATCTTTTGGTTCTGATGTAGTTATTTTTGCTTTAAATGCAAAGGATATTACCACAAGTAAAAAGGCTGCTACTGCTGATAATCCATAACCCCATATAGAAGCATTTGCTAATCCTTGATTGCTAAAAAATATTTTAACTATTATTCCACCTGCTAAAAGACCAAAAATATTAGTAATCTCTAAACTTCGGTTTGTACTTAAAAGACTCTGATAATTAGGTTGTCCTTCTTGTTTATTAGGCATATATAAATATTGTTATTTTTTTATATTTAAAATATATTTATATCTTATAATGAGTAATTATATAACACCTCCACCTAATATTAATTTAAATCTTCAAAATAATCATCCTCTAATTCCCCGTGAAGATATTTATTGGTTAAATAGAAAATGTCTAACTGTACATTCTCAAGATAGAGATTTTAGTAAATGGCCATTTCCTAATGAATTTGAAATTAATCTTCCTGAAGATTATAATAATATTCAATCTACTAGACTTATTGAATTTACTTTTCCTGTAAATCTTTATAATTTTAGTAATGTTAATCAAAATACTCATTTTAAAATCACTATCAATAATTATGTAAATTGGATTAAACAACCAGAAATATTTCCTGATACACCTATTAGTATTTTTATTGATGATGGTTATTATACCAAAGAACAATTAGCAAATACTTTAACATTTAAATTAAATAAAAAGATTACAGCTAAAAACGATCCAGATAAAAATTTTTGGAAAGTTATTTATCACGAGGTTAAACAAAAATTCCTAATTGGAAATAATTTTGGTATAAATTTCACATTAGATGCAGATGTTTCATTTAATTATTATAATATATGTTGTAATTTATTAACTACTAATAGAACTGGACTTAATTGTAATGATGGCACTACTATAGGAGCAAATAATCAACCTCGCCCAAATATCTTGCCACCCACTGTTAATTATTTTCAGAGATATAATAAATGGGGATTTTTAGCATATATAGGATATACTGATAAAATTCCATATCATTCTAAAAAACTAGAACCTGGAGATTCTCTATATTTAGATTATGAACCTCCCGATAGTATAGAACACATTTGGTTGCCTGCAAATAAAGACTATGATAGTTATTTTAGTGAACCACCTTTTGCAGCAAATATAATTGGTGAACAAGCAATTTATATGGAAATGAATTATTTTAATAATATTGATGAATTAGTTCCTTGGCCAGATTCTTCCTACAATATTTTACGCAAAGGATATAGTGGAAACAAAGAATATCTATATTATGAAGGAAAACCTCCAGAACCTAATGTCCCAAAATATGTTGCTTATAGAGGATCTGGTGTAAATAGTTCATTTGCAAAAATACCTATCATATCAATTCCCAATACTGAAAATACTAATTCTGAAAATGGACAATTATTAAATTCTACACAATTTACTCCACCATTGGAAAGAATTAATCGACTTAAATTTAAATTTAGATATCACGATGGAAGACCAGTTGATTTTCAAAATGCTGAATTAACTTTTACACTTGAATTTAATATGCTTAGAAATGATTTTGATAGAAAATTAACAATAAATACTCCACAATTTTATAGTTGGACTTAAATTTATATAAAACTTATATAATATTTTATATAAATGAGCAAAAAAAATAGAGTTAAAAAAGAAAAAAAAGAACCAATAGAATATAGAAATAAAATTGAACGACAAATTGCAATTAGACCTATTTTAGAAAAATTAAGTGAATTACAATTAACATCTCACTATGATTCAGTTAAAAATCTTTTTTTAATTTTTAAAGACTTTATTGAAAATGGAGGTAGTCATAATATAAATATTCCATTTCCTGAAATAAATAAAAGATTTGTTGGTATAATTACAGATAATAAAAAATATGAAAATATGGTAAAATTAGAATCTCTCAAATAAATTATAATCCTATTTAATTGTATATGAAAGATTTCTATACAATAATAACTAATAAAATAAATGATTTAGATATCTACATAAAATCTGCACAAAAACGAAAAAATTTTACTTCACCAATACCTTGGGAACTTATTCTACTTATTTCTGCTATTACTGTTTCTGAAGCTTTAGGTCAATATTTACTTAGACTTTCCAAAGATTATCCATCATTTTGGTGGTTACCATATGTTACTTGGTTATTATATGGAGTTTGTACCTTTCTTCTATTAAAAACTTATGAATTTACAACTATTGGAAAAGCAGAAGTTTATTGGGACGCATTAAGTGCTATTATTGTTCCAATTATTGGTATTTATGCTTTTAACAACCAATTATCATTTTTAAATTGGGTAGGAATCATATTAGTTATAATAGGAACATTTTTACTATCTTGGTCAGATATAGCACCTAATAAAGGAAATGAAAAACTTAAAAAAGCTTTAAATGCAGAACCTTCAAATATAGTAAATTTATCTTCTAGTTCAGGTAAGACTAGTATTGATAAATCTCTTTCTTGGTTTTAAAGTTATTTAAATATTAAATCGATAAAATATATATGGATTGTTCTGCTAATATTCATTTTTGCGCTTTTTGTAATAAAAAAATTAAATTAATACCATTTTCTTGTAAGTGTAACCTAGAATTTTGTATTAAACACAAAAATCCTGAAGATCATGATTGCAAATTTGATTTTAAAGAATTAGGAAAAAAAATAATAAAAACTAATAACCCTATAATAAAATCTAGTAAGTTTTAACTTATACTAATCTCTCCCTCTTCTACATTTAATATTGCTTTTTTACTTTCAATATATATATCTATTTGCATTTTAAGTTCAATATAATCTTCTAACTTTTTATCACTTAATGCTAAACCAGTCAATGGAGATGTATTATGATCAATAAACCATTTCTCAATAAATGATCTATCATATACCATATTATCAATAGTCTTAACTGGATTATTCATAATACATTGACTAATGGGACAAAGAAATTCATTAGGAACCTCTTCATCTTTATCAATTAATTCCATTAATTTTTCATGTTCCAGTAATTTATTCATATTTTTTAGCTTTTCTTTTAAAACACTAATCTTCATAATTAATCTTTTTATCTCTCGTCTTTTATTATATGTTTCATGTTTTTGATAACCATATGATCCATTATTTAAATAAATTATATAATTTTCATTTATATTAGGAATTGTAATTCTTACACTATCATTACCTTCATTAAATCCTTCTTCGATATTTTTATTTTGTTCATAGAAATAAGGTGTCCAATAACTTTCATCTAGACTTAATAGATTAGGATGATTTTCTCGAATACCTCTACACCATTGCCAAACAATTACATCTTTGTCTTCTTCTTCATCAAACATAACAGGATCCCAATAACTTAATTGTAAATTTTCAAGATTATCTGTATAAATAATTTCACTATCTGGAATAGTTCCTGTAAAAATTTGTTCATGACTTTGATCTAATGTATTTAAAATTCTCCATTCTCCATTTATCCGTTTTCCATAAACAGTATATTCTTTATCTGTATCAAGAACAATCCTTTTCACAGATCTATATCCTGGTTGCTTAAATCCAGCTCTTCCCATAGAAAATCCTGGTGTAGTTTGATACATAAAATTAAGTCGAAAATGAATAGTTGCATTAAAGAAATCTTTTCCTAATATACATACATCATGTTGACTTAATTGTGAATTAGTTAAATATTCTTGATACTTTTTCTCAATTCTTTGAGAGATATTCTTTGGATAAACATTAATCTCACGACGAACTGGATCGAGTGAAATATATGCGATGGCTGAACTTTCAGTCATATTTTGCTGTGCCACTATAACTCCTACCATAAACGATTCGATTTTTTTTTATATTTTAAAAAAATTTTTATTTTTATCTGTAATTTCTAATATATTATATAATAATAAATAAAAATTAGTTAAATTATTTTTGTAAAATTTATTAATTTTATAGAGTAATTCTTTTTCTCTCTCAATATCAAATAAATTATAATTACTTTTATAAAATAAATAATTATTTAAATTTAAATTTATTATATTTTCTGTTTTATGTATTTCTTCACACCTATTTCCAGTATTAATTATTATATTTTCGAATGTTAAAAATTTATTGGAATTATTTAATAAAAACTTATCAAAAGTTTGATGATTAAATTTATAATAATTAGGAATATTCCAATTTTTACCACTATCAATATATTTTATAAATAAATTATTTATATTTCTTACATTTAAATGAAGTATAAAAGTTTCTTTATAAGATAATTGGTTATAATTATGTATTAATTGTCTTTGATCTAATATTTTATTTTCAAAATAAATAGTTTCTTTTTCATTTAAAATAAAGTGATGAGGATGACTCATAGAAATCATACTAGAGATCTTAACTAAAGATTTAATATTTTCATTCTTAAATAATAAATAATTTTGCAATAAATCTTTTAAAGTATTATAATTATTATTATCTAATTTAAAAATTTGAATCCATCTAAAATAAAAAGTATTAATATTATTATTAATTAATAATTTTTCACTAATAAAATCTTGAATATTAGTGAATTTTTTATCTATAATTAAAAATTCATCTATATCGCATCCAAAAACCCAATCGCAATTGCTGTGAAATATATATTTACTATTATCTTCTAATTCTTGTTCATTCGGTAAATTTTTAATATTTATTAAAGTTACATCATTTTTAAATTTATTAGAAATATTATAGGTCTCATTATCAGCTTTAAGTAAAATAAATTTAGAAAATCCTAAATTAAAATAGTATTCCAAAAAAAAATTTAAATAGGGAGTTTCATTATATATTCTTGCATATAAACAACATTTCATAGTGATAACAAATATTTTAAATATTATATTTTTCTTTAATCCAATTAGCTAATATTTCTATTTTACAAATTTTATAATCTTCAATAAAACCATCAAGTTTATAGAATTTAGGTTTTTTCATTTTTTTATCTTGATGAAAAATATAATCTCCATATTTACCATTTCTAATAGATACATTTTCATTAATTTTTCTAATAATTTTAGATACTAAATATGGTTTAATATCTTCAAATGTTATTAAATCTAAATCTTTTTTAATATTTTTAATTGATATATTATCTTCACCCCAAGTTAAATATATACCAAATTTTCCATTTTTCAAATATATTGGCTTTTCTTGATATGTAGTAATAAATTTTCCATTTTGATTGTTATCACTGTTATCTAAAATTTCTTCTAAACTATATTTTCCAGTTTTAATTAATTCATGATCCAAATCAGGTTTAATTTTTTTAAATGTAATTTTGCCATTTTCTTGACATTTAATAATAGGACCATATTTTCCAATTATATAAAAATGATTTTCACCTATACATATCTCTTCTTTTTTAAGATCTTTGGTATTATCTACTAAATTTAAAATTTCTAAATTATATTTTTTACATATTTCAATATAATCTATGTTACCTTTTGCAATTAAATCTAAATTATTTTCCATATTTTCTGTATATTCATAAATAAATAGATTATTAAAATGATTAATTAGAAATTCAATTACTTGAATTCCAATTGGTTGAATAACTAATTTATTTTTTTCATTACCAAAAGTTTTGGTTTCTATATTTTCAGTTATTATATTATCTTTTTTGTCTAAGGTTAAATTAATACATTGGATATTTTTTCCCTCAATATTTTCTTTTTTAACATAATTTCTTTCTTGTATTTTATCAATTAAAGATGAAAATGTAGAAGGTCTTCCTATGCCTTTTTCTTCTAATAATTGAACTAATTTAGCTTCTGTATAATGCATTTTTAAATCTTTAATAGTAACATTTGAAGTAATTTTATTATAATTAATATGTTTATTAGTTAATTTAGGTAAATAATTAAAAGCTGTTTCAGAGAGATTATCTTTAATGGGATTAATAATTTGCCAACCTAAAAATTTAGGTTTTTCTCCAGTCATTTTATAAATTAAATTATCTGGAGCTTGTATTTTAAATAAAATAGTATCGTAAATAGCTGGTAACATACAACTTTGTATTGTGTTTTTCCAAATTAATTTATAAATATTAATTTCTCGTTTTGAGAATTTTTCATCAATGTTTTGAATTTTTATATTTGTAGGTCTTATAGCTTCGTGAGCTTCTTGAGCATTATTTTTTTCTTTTTTACTATTAATATTATTTTGAAATAAATTATTTCCAAATTCTTCACCATATATATTTTTAATATATTCAAGAGTAGATAAAATAAATTCTTTACTATATATTTTAGAATCAGTTCTCATATATGTAATTAAACCTTCTTCATATAAGGTTTGACATATTTTCATAGTTTCTTTTGGAGAAATATGTAAATTATTGCTAACAGATTGTTGTAAAGAACTAGTTGTAAAAGGTTGTGGTGGATTTCTTTTAGATTCTTTTTTAGGATCTTGGGAGAGAATATGATTAAAATCTTTAGATTTTTCCAAAAATTTATTAACCTCTTTGTTATCAGTAAATTGAAAATCTAAATTAAAACAAAACATTTTATCTGTAAAGTATCCAGTTGTATTGTAAACTTGTTTTCCAGTATTATCTTTTAATTCCAAATAATTATCATAAATAAGTCTTAAAGCAGGAGTTTGACATCTTCCTGCACTTAAAGAATTTTTAATATTAGATGAAATATTTTTCCAAAGAATTGGAGATATTCTATAACCTAAAAGTAGATCTAAGATTTGTCTTGTTTGTTGAGCATTAATTAAATTTAAATTTAAAATTGTAGGATTATTAATACTTTTATTAATAGCTGTTTTAGTAATTTCATTAAATAAAATACGTTTTGTAGTATTAATATTTAATTTAAATAATTTACAGATATGCCAAGCAATTGCTTCTCCTTCTCGATCATCATCAGTAGCTAAAATGATATCATTAGCATTATTGATACTTTTTTGTAATTTGGCAATTTGTTTGGCTTTTTCCTCAATAATATTAAAAGTTAAATTAAAATTATTTTCAATATCTATATTTTTTAATGAAGTTAATTTAGTTAAATGTCCAAAACTTGCCATGCATTTGTAACCAGAACCTAAATAAGATTCTATTTTTGAACATTTGGCAGGAGATTCTACAATAACCAAAGTATAAGTCATATATTATTATTTAATTAATAATATATAATTCAATTTTTAAAATTAATTATTCTTTTGTTTAAATTCTGCGTAAGAAATTTTTTTAGGTTTTTTATTAACAGGTTTTTCTTCTTTATTATATTTTTCATTTAATTTATCAGCTTTTTTAACAGCACTGTCTAGATACATATCTTTAAGTAATAAACCTACTTTATATGCTCCTTCGTGTTGATCTAGTTTTCCATCTTCAATTTCTTTTAATACTTCTAAAAATTTTCCTAATATATTTAAATCTAATTCATCTTTTTTAATTTTATTAAAAATATCTGTATAATTATTAAAGATAAACTGACATCTTGAAACACAAATTTTGTCAAATTCATTTGGATTGCTTGATTTAAGTCTGCTATATTGTTTTTTAATATTTAATAAAGTATCAATATCTTTTTTAATAAGTAAACTATGTCCTTTCTCTCTAATTTCATTAGTACAATCCTCAACATTATTTGTTTTTATCATTTTTTCTAAATTGATTCTATCAAATTGATTCATTAATTTATACACATATTTTTAAAATTACCTTTAGATTATAATTAATAAATTTTATTTTTTCTTTTTATAATATAATAATGGCTGATTCTCCTACAAATTTAAGTCCTATAAATCAGTATCATACAACTAATCCAAATCTTAATAACCCTTATCATGGAGCTTCATTAGATGGGTTAAATCAAAAATGTGCTACTCAATTATTTCTCTCTACTTTTAATGGTGGTAAAAAAAGAAAAAATAAAAAAGTAACTAGAAAACATAAAAAAAATATAATAAAAAATAAAAAATCAAAAAAGAGATATAAAAGACAGTCTAAAAGAAAATCTAAAAGAAAAAGAAAAAGATTAAGAAAATCTAAGAGTAGAAAAGTATTTTTTGGTGGAGCTGAAGATGATTGTACTGAACATAATGGTGCCTCAATCTCTCATGGAGATGCTCAAAAACCTTATGATATTGCTAGACAACCTTTCATAGCTGTAACTCCAGATTGGTCTCAATTTGGATGGCATGATGCTGTGGGTCAACATACTCATAATACTGTTAATATGAATTGGATCAAAGGATTAACTAATCAATATAATAATGCTAGTAAATGCCAGAAATAGAGATTAATTTGAGGTAAAGTATAAAAATATAAATAAAAAAATATATTATCAGTATATTTTATTATGGATGGACAATATATATTTCAAAGTATTTTAATAGTTATTATATTTGCATTATTACAATTGACAAATTTATTAGGAGTAGGTATAAAACATATTCAAAATAATTGGTCTTTATATCGTTGTAATCCAATGATAATACCATTTGCAGGAATTTTTGGACATGATCCCCAAGAAACATTTACTTATTGTGCTCAAAATTACAACTTTAACTTTTCTCAATATTTGATGGATCCTTTAAGATGGATGGTAGGAAATATAGGAACTATTGGACAAGATATTAGTCAAACAATGTCTGGTATAGTTAATTTAGGATCTTCAACAAATACAGGTATATTTAGTATTGTAAGTAATATATATGGTATAGCAACTAATTTATTAGTTCAACTTCAATTTATTTTGATAGCTTTTAAAGATACATTTTCTAAAATTGTTGGTATTTTAGTTACATTTTTATATTTATTAAAAGGAATAGAATATGCTATACCTAGTGCTTTATTAACTCCACCAGGACAAGCAATTATTTGGATTTTAAATACACTAGGTACAACTGCTTGTGATGTATTTATGCCTGGTGGATGTAGTTAAGTTAATTTTTAGAAAAATTAATGATTTATTTTTCATTTCATATTATATGAAGATAAATAAAACAATATCAAAATTATATAATAATGCAACATTAATGGAAAGATATGGAGGTCAAGTATATATAACTGTTTTAATTATATTTATATTTGGAGTTGCATTTACATATGTAAATGTATTAAATCATGTTCATTCTATAAAAAAAAATTGGGGTCACGAGAGATGTAATCCATTTATTATACCTTTAGCAGGATGGATAAATAACCCTAATAAAAAAACTGAAAGTGATTTTCAATATACAGTGGATAATTTTGAATTTTGTTTAGGAAGTGTAGTACAGAGTGTTTTTCAATTTATAGCTGATTCTTTTAAATTTATATTACAAGGCATAGCTAGTCTTTTTCAGGATATTTTAAATATATTGAGTGGTATCATTAATTTTATAATGTCAATAATAACTGCTATTTTAGGATTATTACAAAATGCTTGGGGACTAGCATTACAAGGAAGTGTTGGATTACAAGAAACCTTAAATAAAAGTCGAGATACTTTTGGTAGATTAGTTGGTTTTGTTGTTGTAGTTTTATACACTAAAATGCTGTTATTTAGAATGTCTATAGCATGGATGATTACTACACCTATCTTTATGCTTTTCTCTCTTGTTGTTCAATTATTAGTTGAATTGTTACTTAAATGTATCAAAAATCAAGCAATCACAATCTATATGTGGGGTAAATTTTCTTATTGTGTATTAACAACTAATGCTGAAAATGCTATGGAAGATGAAGCTGAAGCTGATGGAGTAGAAGGAGCAACAGAGGTGAGCATCGAGACTGGAGATGATATTGCAGGAGCAGGCAGTATTGCTGAAGGTATTGCTGATCTAGCTAGTCTATTTTTAGCACCTGCTGCTGCCGGTGCTTTTGCTGCTGCGGTTGTTTCATTTATTATGGCTGTTGCTGACGCTATTGCAGCTATGATTGCATTTGCTGGTGCTATTATGGCTACTGTTTCTGCCGCTTTAAGTGCTGCTTATGTAGCAGTAAGTTGTTCTATGTCAATTATGAGTGCTGTGATGTCAGTATTTAGAATAGTTATGATGGGTATTCAGATAGCTGCAGCAATTGTTTTACTTTATTTAATGTTTCTTTGCACTCAATTTGTGAAAGTTACTTTAGGACAAATGAATATACCAGGCCAAGGTATTCCTGGTTTATCTTTTTAGATTTATTAATTCTATATTTTTTTAAATTATTATATATAATTAATATAAATGAAAAAAGGTAAATTTTCTTGGCAAACATTTTTAATGACATTATTAGTTATTATTCTTTTAGGTTGTCTTGTTTATTATTTAGAACAAAATAAGGTATTAGAAGGATTTGAAGGAAATGGAAAAGAAAATGTAGCTACACATGGAGCATCTCTTCAATCTACTGCTGATCCTGTCGACGTTGTTAAAAAAGCAGAACCTAAAGAAGAAAAAAAAAGTCTAAATGAACCTGCTCCAGTCAAAATTGATAATAAAAAAGACGCAGCTGTAGATACAGTAACCAAAATCAAAAAAAATGGTGATAAAAACCTTAAGGCAGATACAGCAGCGACTGCAGCTGGTCCAAATAAAGCTGAGGGATTTAGAAATATGTTATCATATTCGCCAGTAGCTAGCCAAGGACCACAACCAGGATGTGTAGACAGTTTGAAACCTTATGAAAAATATAATTGTGGTCCTATAGATGTTAATAATTTTTTTGGAGGCTTAAAATTTAAACCAGAATGTTGTGGTAATCCAGCAGGATCAAGTTATTCAAATTCAGTTGGATGTGCTTGTATTTGTCCAGAACAATGGACTTTCTTAAATTCTAGAGGTGGAAATAGAACTTTTCCAACTGAATTTTAAATACTTTAAATTTTAATTATATAAGTTATTTATATAATGAAAAAATTTAAATTAACATGGCAACATTTTCTTTTTTGTATATTAATTATAGCTATTTTAGGAGCATTAGTTAATTATTTATATTTTAATGAAGATAATATTAATATTGAAACTTTACAAAATATGGATAATACGGATAATAAATTTCCTAAAAATTATTTTAAAGGTTCACCCGCAGATGGTATAGATGATTTTCAGAGAGAGACTGGAATGACTTGTACCCCTTACAAATCAGTAACTGGAAGTGGAGAGAAACCCAGCTTATTTGAAGGTATTAATGCTTGTAGAGAAGATAAAGACTGTACAGGTCTATTATGGGTTTCACAATTGCATCAAAATGCAAGAGATAAAGCTGAAAAAAAGGGAAATCATAGAGAAGGTGCATCTTATTTATGTAACAAACCATTACAGAATATTGTTGGATTTAAACCAAAAATGGGAGATGCAATAGCTTATTTGAAATCTGGTCTTCCACATGGTAATGATCCTTCCAAATCAGGAGTGCCTAATCCACCCCAACCTGATGGAATAAACCCTATAACTAAAGCTGCGATGGAATCGAGTACACCATCTGGAATCGAAAGTGTTTCAGACTTAAAAAAAATAGCTCCATTAAATAAAAGAGTTTTACCCAAAGATGAAACTTTAGCTTGGCAGAAACAAGATTTAAGTATGGAAGAGAGAAATAAAAATTTATCACAAGAAAAAGGTTTACCATTTGCCACTGCTGAGACAATAAATTATTCTGAATCTTTACCTAGAACAGCAAGATTTGGAATAGAAGGTGGACAAACAGCTATAAGAGATACAGATAATATTTCTGGAGAGCAGGAACAAAGTGCAACATTTGATGTAGTTAATGCCTTTTCAGGTAATAAATTATCTAATCTTGGAAAATCAGGATCAATAAGTGATGCGGAATTTAATTGGATACAAGCTCCTAGAGATAATTATCCAGGAAATGATATGGTAGGAGATCCTCCATTGGGATCATCATTAGATGCTTGTAAAGCGACGTGTGCAGCAGATGCTGGTTGTAAAGGAATTGTTTATGGAAATCATTATAATTTAGCACCTGGAGCTGCAGGAAATCAATGTTTTAAAAAAAGTGATATGTCACGAGGTGTTTCTGGTTATCCAGGATTTAAATCATATTATAAAAAAATAAACCCATCATCAACACAAGCAGAGGGATTAAAATTAAGTGCTAGTGAATTAGAAGAGTTAAAAAGATCAAAAGATAAGGATAATGTATTTGGAAAAATGGGTAAAGAAACCAAATTAGGTAAAGGAGGAAATCTTGCAAAAGAAGGATTTTCAAATCTTTCATATTCTTCAATAAATAATCAGGGGCCATTAAATTGTCCTGATCCTTTGACACCTTATGAAAAATATAATTGTGGTCCAGTTAATGTAAATAATATATTTGGAAATATTCAATTTAAACCAGAATGCTGTGGTAATCCAGCAGGATCAAGTTATTCAAATTCTATGGGATGTGCATGTATTTGTCCTGAACAATGGACATTTTTAAATTCGAGAGGAGGTAATAGAACATTTCCAAGCGAATTTTAAATATATTAGTAGATTAAAAAATCTATTTAAATTATTAATAAATAGATTTTTATGTATACATACCAAATGGTGGTAGAGAAGATTCAGGTTTATTAATAAGTTTTTCAAGAGATTCTAGATCAAGAGTAATAGGAAAATTTTGAGAGATTTTGATTTGGTCTTTTAGTAAAGGGTTATCATCTTTTAATAGACGTAGTAGATTTAATTTTGTAAATATAATTTCTAAATTTCTTTTTAAATTTCTAACACCTTGTTCATCATTACAATATTTTTCAATAACATATTCTAGAACATTTTTAGGAATTTTTAAGAGAGATTCATCTAATTTTATAGTTTCTCTAATATTTGGAATAAGATAATTTTCAGCAATTATAACTTTATCTTTTTTATCATAACCTTTTGTTTTAATTTTATATAATCTATCTTTTAAAATAGGATTAATTTTTGATTCATCATTGTAACTAAATATAAATAAACATTTACTTAAATTAAATGATAATTCTGAAAAATATTTATCGTGATATTCACAATTTTGTGTAGAATCAGTTAAATGTGTCAAAATTCCAATAATTTCTTCACCTTTTGGAGTATCACTTACTTTATCTAATTCATCAAACATTATAATTGGATTCATAGTTTTAGATTGAATTAAAATATCTACAATTTTTCCATAAGTACTTCCTTCATAAGTATATCCATGTCCTTCTAGGAAACTGGAATCTGTAGCTCCACCAAGAGGAATAAATGCAAATGGTCTATTTAATATTTTTGATATACCATCTCTTACTAAACTAGTTTTACCAGTTCCCATTGGACCGTGAATAGCAATTGCAGAACCTATTGCATCAGGATTAACTATCCATTGACCAAGTAATTGTAAAATCTGTAATTTTGCATCATTTAAACCAAATACACATTTATCTAGTTGTTCTTTAGCATTAGTAACAAATTCATTACTTTTTTCGATTCCATCATTAATAGTTAATGGTAGAGAATGATATTGTTCAAATGGAATTTTAATAAAAGCATCAACCCATGTTTTAAGTTTATTATATTCACTAGAACTACGATCATGAGACATTTGTTTTAATGTATTAATTTTATTAAGAGCAACAGCCTTAAATTTTTCAGGAATTTGTTTATCTAAAAGAGTAATTAAATAAGGTTTTTCGATATTAAAATAATTTTTAATTTGAGATAGATCTTCTAATACTTTTTCTTGCTCATCCAAAGTTAATTTTTTAGAAAAGTAATTATCTTCATTAATAATTTTTTGATCATTTAAAATTTTATATAATTTTTTTTGATTATCTCTTTTTCTTTTTTTTTCATTTTTATTTAAAGTTTTTTTAAGAAGTTTTTCTTTCTTTAAATTTTCTTTTTGAATAGATTTAAGAATTTTAGAATCTTTATTACTTTTTTCTAGTCTTTTTGCTAAAGCTTTAAACTTTTCTAATATTTTTTCATTTTTTTCAATTTCTTGAATTGACATATTTTCTAGGGATTCATCACTACTATCCTCTGACATTTCATCTTCTTCTCTATCACTATCGGAATCATCGTCACTATCTTGAGGTTGATTAGCTATAGGAAAAGGTAATATAATTAAATTATCTGGATTAATATTATTTGTTGATTGTTCTTGAGATTTATTAAAATTTTTCATTTTTTTAGATAATTTAGCTTTTTCTTTACTAAATTTTGAAGGAAATAGTTCTGCTAATAGTTGATGAAAATCTTCTGGTTCCATATCTTTTTCTTCAGAAGATTCCTCATCATAATCTTTTTCTTCAAAATCAAATTCTTCATCATTATCAGATGATTCATTATTATATACCTTTTTTGGTAATTTATTAGATTTACTTCTAGTTTGATATTTATGATTCGTGTTATTTGAATCCGATGCCATCCCTACCTTATATTGTATTTTTATTTTATTTTATAATCAATTTTATGAAATTATTCTTAAAAAAATTGAATCTAAAAGAATCTAAATATTATTATAGTAATATAATAAAGATGGCTACCGAACAAGAAAAAAAGAAGGCAGCTAAAATTATAGGTATTCAATTTAGTATTTTATCACCAGAAGAAATTAGAAATGGTTCTGTTGCTGAAATAACAAATCGTGATACATATATTAATAATAAACCAATTATTGGAGGACTTTTTGATCCAAGAATGGGAGTGTTAGATCCAGGTCTTATTTGTCCTACTGATGGATTAGATTATATGAAAACTCCTGGATATTTTGGTCATATTAATTTAGCAAGACCGGTATTTTATATTCAGTATTTAAATACATTAATTAAAATTATAAGATGTACTTGTATCAAATGTGGAAAATTATTGATTGATAAAGAAAAATATAAATATTTGCTTAAAATGAGAGATGATCAAAGATGGAATCACGTATTTTCATTAGCTAGTAAAATAAAAAGATGTGGTGAAGATACTCATGATGGCTGTGGATGTAAACAACCTAGTAAAATCAAGAAAGAAGGTTTGGCTACTTTAATTGCTGAATGGGATAATGTAGATGGTTTATCTAGCGAAGATAGTGATAAATTATCAGTTAAATTACTTCCTGAAAATGTATTAAAAAATATGCGTAGAATATCTGATGAAGATGTTTCATTTATGGGTTTTAGTCCACTTTGGTCTAGACCAGAATGGATGGTTTGCCAAGTACTTGCAGTTCCTCCTCCAGCAGTTCGACCTTCTGTAAAACACGATTCACAACAAAGAAGTGAAGATGATATTAGTCATATTATTGTAAATATCATAAAAGCTAATAAAACATTACAAGATAAAATTAGTCAAAATGCTAATACAAATGTAATTGATGATTGGACTACAGTATTACAATATTATTGTGCTACTTTAGTTGATAATAAAATTCCTGGAGTAGCATCTGTAGCACAAAGATCTGGACGTCCTTTAAAATCTATTAAAGAAAGATTAAATGGAAAAACTGGTAGAGTCAGAGGTAATCTTATGGGAAAGCGAGTTGATTTTAGTGCTCGTTCAGTTATTACACCTGATCCTAATTTATCTATTAGTGAGTTAGGTGTACCTCTTAAAATAGCTAAGAATTTAACTAAACCAGTAAAAGTTAATGAAAAAAATAGATTGTCTTTATTAAAATTAGTTCAAAATGGACCAGACGAATATCCTGGAGCTAAAATTTTAGAAAGAAAAAATGGAGAAAACATATCTTTAAGATATGTTGATAGAAAATCTATTAGATTAGAATTAGGAGATATTGTACATCGTCATGTTATTGATGGAGATGCTATCCTATTTAATAGACAACCTACTTTACATAGAATGTCAATGATGTGTCATATTGTAAAAGTTATGCCAATTGGAGATACTTTTAGAATGAACGTAGCAGATACTAAACCATACAATGCTGATTTTGATGGTGATGAAATGAATTTACATATGCCTCAAGATGATGAAGCAGAAATTGAATTAAGAAATTTAGCCGCTGTTAAATATCAAATTATTAGTCCAGCCAATAATAAAACTATTATTGGTATTTTCCAAGATTCACTATTAGGTTGTTATAGATTTACTAGAAAAAATATTAAATTTAATCCAAGAGAAACTATGAATTTATTAATGAATTTTGATAAAATTGATATAAATAAGTTAGATTTTACCAAAGAAATTTCAAGTTTCGAAATTTTATCGCAAATTATGTTACCTTTATCAATAGAATATAAAACAAAAAAATTTACTGATAGTGAAGATTATAAAGAATCTAATAATGTTGTACAAATTGAGAATGGAGAATATTTACGAGGTCAAATAGAAAAAGGTGTATTAGGAGATGGTGCAAAAGGTTTACTACAAAGAATAACAAAAGATTTTGGTAATCAAAAGGGAGCTCAATTTATTGATAATTTACAAAATATAATTACTGAATACATGAAATCGAGTGCATTCAGTGTAGGAATTAGTGATCTTGTAGCTAATAAATTGACTAGAGATTTAATTGCTGATAGTATTACAAGTAAAAAAGCTGAAGTTAAAAGTATTTTAGATGAAATTCATCTTGGTATATTTGAAAATAAATCTGGTAAAACTAATGAACAAGCTTTTGAAGCACAAGTTAATAATATTTTAAATAAAGCTTCAATGGAAGCTGGAAAAATTGGAAGAAAAAGTTTAAGTTCAGATAATCGTTTTGTAACATTAGTTAATTCAGGATCTAAAGGAAGTGATCTTAATATCTCTCAAATGATTGCTTGTTTAGGTCAACAAAATGTTGATGGAAAAAGAATTCCTTATGGTTTTGAACAAAGAACTTTACCGCATTTTACTAAATTTGATGATTCTCCAAGTGCTCGAGGATTTGTTGAAAGTTCATTTATTGGAGGATTAAAACCTGAGGAATTATTCTTTCATGCAATGGGTGGTCGTGTAGGTCTTATAGATACTGCTGTTAAAACTAGTCAAACTGGATATATTCAACGACGATTAGTTAAAGGTCTAGAAGATTTAATTGTAGATTATTCAATGGTTGTTAGAAATAACAAACGTAAAATTATTCAATTTAAATATGGAGAAGATGGATTTGACCCTGTTCAAGTTGAAAATCAATATTTACCATTATTAAGTTTAAATCTAGAAGAAATATATTCTCATTTCCAGATGCCAAAAGATGCTACTCAAAAAGCTATATATACCACATTATATACAAAATCAACCCTAAAAAAAGTTAATAGTCAAATTGCTGCAGTTAATGAAAAATGTAAAAAATATATTGAATTTATGATAAAAAGTAGAGATTTAATTATTGAAAAAGTATTCAAAAATAAAGATCAAAAAGTTATTAATCTACCTGTTCCATTCTTTCATATTATTAATAATATACAAGGTCAGCAAAATATTAATGAAAAATCTATGGTCGATATAACTCCTCTCGAAGTTTTTGAAATAATTGAAAAAACTTACAATAATCTTGAAAAATTATATTATTCAAAACCTAATGAATTATTTAAAGTTTTATACTATTACTATCTTTCACCAAAAGATCTATTAATGAATAAAAGATTTAATAAAAAAGCAATCGAAATATTATGTCTCTCCATTGTAAATCAATATAAAAAAGCTATTATTGCCCCTGGTGAGATGGTTGGTATCATTGCTGCTCAGAGTATTGGTGAACCTACTACTCAAATGACACTGAATACTTTCCATTTTGCTGGAGTAGCTAGTAAATCAAATGTAACTCGTGGTGTTCCTAGAATTGAAGAAATTTTATCTTTATCTGAAAATCCCAAAAATCCTTCTTGTACTATTTATCTTAAAGAACAAGATGAATCTTCACAAGATAAAGCAAAAGAAATTATGTATTTTATTGAACATACTAAATTTGAAGAAATTGTAGAATCAATTCAAATATGTTTTGATCCTGATGATCTTAATACATTAATTGAAGAAGACACATTACTATTAGAACAATATAAAACATTTGAATCTCTAGTTGATGAATGTAATGAGGAAGTTCTAGAATCAAGTAAAGAAAAATCTAAATGGATTATTAGAATTAAATTAAATGCTGAAGAAATGTTGGATAAAAATATTACTATGGATGATATTAATTTTGCAATTGATAATATGTATAAAAATGAATTATCTTGTATTTACTCTGATTATAATTCTGATAAATTAATATTTAGACTAAGACTTAATACAGTTACACAGAAAAAGAAAGTTGTTCAAAATCCTTTAGATCAATCTGATGAAATATATTTACTTAAAAATTTTCAAGATCAATTATTAAATAATCTTGTATTAAGAGGTGTAAAAAATATTTCAAAAGTTATTCCTAGAAAAATTATGGATAATGTTAAAAATGTTGATGGATCTTTTGTTAAAAAAGATATCTGGGTTTTAGATACTGTTGGAACTAATCTAATTGATTTATTAGCTAATGATTCTATTGATCCTTATAAAACTTTTACAAATGATATTCAGGAAATTTATAGAATTTTAGGTATTGAAGCAATGAGACAAGCTATCTTTAATGAACTTTCAGAAGTAATTGAATTTGATAGTACATATATTAATTATCATCATTTAAGTCTTCTAGCTGATAGAATGACTGCTTCTGATAATCCAATATCTATATTTAGACACGGTATTAATAATGATGATATTGGTCCTTTAGCAAAAGCTAGTTTTGAAGAAACTCCTGAAATGTTTCTAAAAGCTGCAAGACACGGTGAATTAGATAATATGAGAGGAATATCCGGTAATGTTATTTGTGGACAAGAAGGATATTTTGGCACCAATTGTTTTCAAGTATTGTTAAATATTAATAAGATTGATGAACTACCAGAAGCTAAATCAATAGAAAATGATAACACAGATGAATTAATTGAACAAGAATTAATGATGAATAAAGATGATCCCTGTAATATTCAAAATTTAACAATTGAATCTAATATTCAAAATTTACATGGAACTCAATTAGGAGATAATGATTATGAAATTGATATTTAATTAATAATTATAAATTAAAATTTAAAATTATTAATAATATATTCTATTAATATGTCTCTTTTTTCCTATATTTTTCAAAAATTAACTAAAAACAAAACTAATAATTATAACATAATTATCTTTAATTTTCATTATTCAATTAAATTCCTAAAAAATAATGATAAATTTCAAAAATTTAAAGTTTTTGATAAACAAATTATAAATAATAGATTATTAAATCAAAATGATAAAGATGAACTATTAAATATTTTTCAACAAACTCAAAAAATTTATTTTTCTTTTTTAAAATTATATAATCTTTACAAAATAAAATATTTACCATATGCTAATAATTATTTTGATCTTAATTTAAATCCATTATCTGATCTATCTGATAATATTAAAATTACTTTTTACCAAAATAATCTTAAATATAATTTTAGAATATCAGATTTAATTAATATAATTAACCAATCAATTTGTTATATGGATAATTTCATTTTTTCTGTACAGAATATTAAAAATCCCTATACTAATATTCCATTTTCTACTTCCATATTATATACTATTTATTTCAAAATAAAAGCATCTCAATTTATAATGCCAACTTTTTTTCATCTTTATTTTTTATCTAATTTTGATAAAGAAAAATTTTATAAACAAAATGAAACATTGATCAAACGTTTTACTCTTAACAATTATTTAAAAAATTTAACATTTAATGAAAAAAAAAATATAATCAAAGAAATGTTAAATGAATTTAAAAATGGAATATATGTTTTATATGATGAAAATATTGATAATCATCCTCAAAAATTAGTAGAAATGTTTCAAACTTGTATTAAAGACTATATTTTTATGTTACATAGTAATAATCTTATATCAATATATGAATCTAAAGAAAATTTAAAAGCAAAAATGCTATTTATTTCTCAAAAAAATTCTTATAATCCTGGATACATAAAATTTAAAATTAAAAAAGATTTTAAATTATTATTAGATAACTATAACTCTCCTTTATTTGGTAATATAATGACTCAATTTATAAATAGTTATAATTTAATTAATACAAACATACAAAAACCTCATTATAAATACTTAAAATTGATTTTTAAATTATCATTTATTTCTTTTAGATTGTATATGTATTTTAAATTTTGTTATACTTTATATTATTATTTTTTTATTTCTTAACTTTCTTTCGATTCGTCATTTACCATCGATTGCCAACCTTTATTTTTATGGTATTCTAAATCTCTACTATCCAAAATTTTTTTATTATTTAATGTAACATAACTCTTAATCCATCTCTCATCTCCTGTAAAATTATTATTATAATTTTCTTTAAAAAAGAAAAAACTAGCATTACTATTAAAACATATATCTATATAATGATTATGACCCCAGCCACTATTACGATCCATTCTCTCTACAAATAAATAATTATCTATTATTTTAAAACTAAATGTATCTGGATACTCATTTTTGTGTAAATTTATTGTATAATCTATATCATGTGGAAAATAATATAAATTAATTTGTTTATTTTTTCTTGTACAAGATCCTATACATATTTTTAATTTTAAACTTTCTGTAATATATTTTTTTTCATATTCTAGATCTTCTAAATTTAATATATATTTAATACATTTTAGCATATCTCTACACGGTTCTACTCCATCAATATTTAAATAAGGTTTATTTATTAAATAAGATAATAATATAACTAATAATAATGGATCATTTGGTTTTCCATTATTTATCATTAATGCTTGAAAACAATGTTCTTTACATTCAGATAAACAAGTATAAAAACTAATATCTTTATCTAATGTATCTATATTTAAATATGGTACCAAATCTACATCTGCATAAACACCAGTATTTTTATATAATTTACAATATCTCCATAAATCGGCTTTATACATTCCTTTATCAATACTTTTAAATAAATTATAAATATTGTTATTAAAATTATCTAAAAGAAATCTCTCACAATCACAATCTAGACTTAAATCTATATTATAATTACTATTAAATTCTAACCATCTTTCTTTAACTTTATTAGGAATATCTTGTTTGTATGTCATAAAAATTGTTTTATTCATTATACTGATATAATGAATAATTTTCTTTATATTTTTAAACATTAATTTATGTATCTTTAATTTTTTTCTTTGGTATAATTATTATTTTTTTTTCACGTGCTTTTTTCTCAAAAATTTTTAAATAATCATTAATATAATTAAAACCTATTTTTTCTTCTATTTCTTTTTTAAATTTTTCTTTTAAATTTCTTAATGGTATTAATCCACCATTACTATCAAATAATCTTTGAACTGGTAAACCTTCAGTTCTAACACCAGGAGTTCTTACAAAATAAAAATCTTCATTATTTGTTGAATTTACTATCATAAAACTTTTATTATTTTCAACTAATAATGTAGAACTTAAAAATATTAATGGAATATTATAATGTATAGCAATTAATGCAAAATCTAAATTTGTTAAATAATAATCTTCAGATAATAATAAATCTTCCATAGTAATTATTCCATTTTTAACTAATTTAATAATTGATCCTTTTCCTTGAGATTCTAAAATTTTAAATAATATATCCATCATTTCTTCATAATTTTGATAAATTAATACCAATTCCATTTTTAATTTTGTTTTGGTTAACAATTTATTTTCTTCACTATAATCTTTTAATATATATAAAATTAATTCATAAGTGCAAATTGATTGTTCACATGTAAAAAATATCTCAATTGTATTTCCTGGAAATGATGTTCTCCATTTACCTACTAGATTTTTTTTATTTATAGGACAATTTACTTCTTTATCACTTGTTATATCTAACTCAACTAATTGAGATTCTTTTATTTCTTCAAGATCTGGACTTTCTTTTTTAACTTCTATTGTTTCTTCTATATCTTCTATTCCTTCTGTATCACCTACCTTTTCTTCTACTTCTTGTATTTCCTCTACTGAATCTACTTCTTCTTTTTTCTTTAATTTTAATCGTTTTTTTTCAATAGGATTAGGATTTGATATTTCATTACTGTAAAACTTACTTTTATTAGGATATGCTGTATTATATGTAGAATTTTTAATAAAACTATTTGTATTAATTATATCTAATCTCTCAAAATATTGTTGAGTTATTAAAGATTGTAACATTAATATTTCATCTTCATTTAAATTATATTTTATCTTTGCAAATGACAAATAAGCTACCGGTTCAAAAATAAATTGACTTATACGTTTATATCTAATTAATTCATCTGCTATTCTAACAAAATATATATCTTCATTATCTTCGCCGGTTATTAAATTTTTTTTTGGAATTACTAATTTACATTCATCATCACTAGTTACATAACAAAATTCTTTATCTTTACATAAATCTGCATTTAAACAATTTGTAATATTGCCTATATTTTCTAATACTTCCATAGTATAAGTTGAAAATATTACATTTTTAATTGTTTTTTTAAGTAAACTAGCTATTTTTTTTATTTTTACCAAATATAAAATATCTTTTTGATTAACTAATTCTTCAACTGTTTTTCTTTTAAATTGATTTTTAAATTCACCTAATGTAATTCGTACTTGATTTCTAAAAATATTAAAAAATTCACTTTCTAGTCTTATAAATTGAATTGTTTTTACTCTATTTTCATCATCTTTATCTGATGTCTCTAATTTGTCATCAGCTATAGTATAATTATTATCATTTATTATTTTAAGATCATTTCCAAATATATCTTGAGTAGGTGGAGAGATTGAAACAAATTGATTTGCATTTGTAAGAATTCCTACAATTAAATTATCTTCAATAACTTTGAATAATGGTTTACATTTTATTCTATCTTCTGTAGCTATAGATACATTATTTAAAAAGTCTTTTGTTTCATTATAATTTTTCCATATATCTTCATCCATAAATTCTATATCTAATTCTTCGAGTTTTCCAGAAGGTTCTGTAGGTACAAATCCTTCTAATGAATCTTTATTAGCTATCAATCCTATTACTTGTCCATTAAAATTAATAATTTGTTTTGTTATTTCATATTTTTTACCTATCAATAAATTATAAACTCTTATACTTGATAAATTTGTAGAAAATTTATATACTTCGGGTAAACTAGGTAAAGGTTTACAATATGTATTTATAATAGTTTTTATAGTTTCTAATATATTTTTAATATTATTAGATATAGTATTAGATGATAATAATTTAGTTAATTTAATTTGTTTTTTTGTATCTTCAATGAGATAAATTGGTTCATAATAATTACTAGATTTAATTAAAATTAATGATACTTTTTTCATTGAAAATGGTTCATTAGAATATGCTATAGTTGGACAAATTATACTAACATTATCTGTAATATCATCATTTACCATATTTAAAATTATTAAATTTATCCCATTTGGAAAAAGTTTTGGATTAGGAGTGCTTACTATATCCCATAAATAATTATAATCAATAATAATATCATCTTGATCCATAAATTCTAAAAAGTTTTCAAATGCAGCTACTAATCTTTTAAAAAATATTAATTGTTTATTATCTTTTTTATCTATATTTTTATAAATTTGAGAATCACTGTATTTTTCTACATCAATAACTTTATCTTTTTTTTCAAATAATTGTATTAAATTTCCATTATTATAATTCATAAAATTATCAAGTGTAATTGCATTTTTTATTATTTTTTTCATATCTTTTATTGTCAAAACTTTACCATCCATAAAATCACTATATACATTAGCAAGACAAGCTATAAATGATTGATTTTTATCTTGTTCTACTCCATATCTTAATAAACAGGGTGTAAATGGTTTTAAAGCTGTATTTGTCTTGCTAACTTGACATTGTTTATTATCAACATCTAAAAATTTTTGAATACTTAAAGGTAAGTAACCCCACCGATTTAAAGGTATCGGAAATTTATCTGGACCAATTATATATTCATCTAATTTTGCTTTGGGATTAATTTTTATTTTTTCTTTTTCTTTCTTTTCAATATTTCCTTTATCCTGATTAATACATAGTTCTCGTCTTCTAACTTGTTCTTTACTAGACCATGATTTAAAACAACATGGTAAACAATATCCTTCTGGATGTTTATCTTCTTTCTCAAATCCTGGATTTAAGTTAATATAATCCCCTTTGCTATCCATATGATATTTTGGATCAGTAAATTCATATATATTTTCACCTTCTGATATTTTTTTTGCATTATGTGGTATGATTTTTCCATATTTACCTGATTTTACTTGTTCTTCAGTTAAACTTACTCCATCTGCAAGACTCCAATATCTTGGACAAATATACCAAAATTCATTATCTTTAGAAGTTCCATATTTAATTGCTTTATCATATGATCCAGCATGATTTTTATCAATTTCTTCTTTTTCTTTATCTGTTAATATCACAGGTTGTCTTCTAATATGTGATGGACAAATTCTTGAATATGCACTAAATTTTTTATCAATTTCTGTTTTAAATAATTTTGGATCTCTACTTTCTAATCTTTTATAAAAAGGATTTGGATTTGATAATGACATTCCAGTTAAATCTTTAATTTTATCTTGTTGACTTGATAATGGATTTTTTGATTTTTTAACTGATATAGTAGTTTTTTTATCTTTTTCTGGAGATTTTTCTGGAGATTTAGCTTGTTCAGACTTAATTTTAGTTTTTTTAACTGTTATTGATAATTTTTTTGGAGGAATTTCTTCTTTTTCTGGAGAGATTTTTTTTGACAAACTTTTTTCACTTATAGATCCATCTGAAATTGATGATAAGCTTCCAAGCGAACTTAATACATCTTTTTCTGATCCTACACCTCCAATTTTTGGTCTACTAGTAACTGGACTTGAAATAGGCGAAATATCATCTAATTTTAAACTTTCTAAACTTTCTAAACTTTTAACACTATCTTTACTTTTACTTGATTTATCAGATTTATTACTACTTAACGAAGATGCATTGCTTAATAATTTTTCTAAATCAAATGATTTTAATTCTTCTTCTTTATCTGATTTACTATCGTCTGATTCACTTTTAAAATCAGGTTCTATAATATCTAACTCTTCTATTATTTCTTCAGGTTTTTCACTCAATTTATTAGATTTTAAAGATTCGATTTCTTCTCTCTCTTCTTCACCTTCTTCTCTACCTTCACCTTCTTCTTCACCTTCTTCACTCTTTTCTTCTTCAGCTTGTTCTTCTCCTTCTTCTCTACCTTCTTGTTGTGCTTCTTCTTCACCTTCTTCTCTCTCTTCTTCTTCTTCTGCTTGTTCTTCTCTCTCTTCTTCTTCTGCTTGTTCTTCTCCTTCTTCTCTACCTTCTTGTTGTGCTTCTTCTTCACCTTCTCCCTCTTCTTCTTCTTTTTCTTTTCTTATTTCATCCACTGGAGATTTAATTTTTTCTTCTTCCTCAACTTCTAACTCATCTTCTTCCTCACTATCAGAATCACCTAAAAATAATATATCTAATAATTTTTTATCATCATCATCATCAGGAGAAAATTGAATCTCTTGATCTTTTTCTAAAATTAACTCCTCATGCTCAGGAAAAGATTCTTCATGCTTTGGAATAATTTCATCAATATGATCAAGATCAGTACCCTTAGATTTGTTGTTACAGAGAGATAAAATATCTTGAGTAGATATATTTGTATCAGATAGATTTTGACCTATTATAAACAATGAATTAATATAATAAGGAATAGTATATAAATAATTAAAATTATTAATGCCTTCCATTCTAAAATTAATTTTCCCAGTAAACTTATCTTTTTGAATAGTAGTTAAAAAACCTGGATTATTTTTGATTTTATATTTATTACTTTGATATAGGTTTTGAACAACTTGGAGAGATGTTAGTAAAGTAGCAAGTTGAACTTTTGCTTCTTCATTAGTTAACTTAAAATTATCAATTAGTCTTTCAATAATTTCATTTTCTTCAACTTGTTTATTTAATAAATCCAAAATAAAAGATTCAATGGCATCATATTCATTATAATAACTTACTTTTTTAAATCTTAATATAATTCCTTGGTCTAAGATAGGATTAATTATATTGAATATTTCAGACATACAAGAAGTATATGGTGTAATTTTAAATTGACCAGTAGGGTTAATCGATGAAACATATACTAAATTAGTAATTTCAATATTTGATGAATTAATATCTTTAAAATTTTCTATTTTATATCCACTTTGTTCTAGATAGCCTTTTATTATATTAATTAGTGGATTAATAGCATCAGAAATAATATTATTAATAATTGATAATTCATAAAGCTTTTTAAACTCAATACTTATGTAAATAGAACCAATTTGATCAAATTCACATATAATTGGAATAATTTCTTTATTATGATTAAATTCAATATAAACAGAAACTCGTTTTGTTTTTCCAATAGATTTAATTAATTTAAAAATAGTGCCTTTAGAAAGGTAAGGAATTTTTCTTCCATCTCTAGAAATTTTATCGATATAAAATCTATAAATATTTTCTAATTTTTTCCCAGGATTATATTTAATCATAGGATATTCTTTGGTAGCATGTATTAATTTAAATATAACATCAAGAGGTATATTATTAACTATCAAGGGATTTATTACAAATTCTAATAATTGAATTCCAGTATCAGAATATTCTATTGGTGGATTGACTTTTAAATTATAAAATAAATCAATTACATTATTAGATAATGTAAATTTTTCATTTATATATTTTTCACTATCTATTAATAATTCTTGTTGTTTTTTATTAAGAGTATCAAGAGTATAAATTTCATTTTGATTTAAAAATGGATAATAAATTTTTATACAACTCTTTTCAGATAATGATTTTTCAATATTATATTGTAAAACATCTTTTGCTGAACATAAATATATAATATTATTGTCAATTGTTGGAGATTCTAATAATAAACCTTGATTACTAGTGCTTGTTATAACTTCAGCATAATTTTCTAAAAATTTATCATAAATAACAACATCAAAAGGATTTACAGTATAAATATAATTAATAGATGCAGTAAATTGTTGACCAATTGGAATATTTTGTCTTACTTTTTTTTTATCTAAATTTAAAGATATTATATCTTCATAATTATAATGACTTTTGCTTGGTAAAGGATTAGTTTTAATTCCAATATTTAATAAATATGATATTAATCGATCTTCCGTAATTTCTATTTTTCCATTTTGAGTTAATTCTTGAAAAATTTCTACATTATTTATTATTTTTTCAGTTTGTGCATAAAGATATATTTCTTTAAAAGATAAATCAGGATTATTTTCCATAATCTTTTTTTTGATAATTTCTATTGAATCATCAAAATTAATTTGTTCATTAATAAAATTTGTTTTAATAGAGTTGTCTTTTATAAATTCTAATTCTTCTCTACTAAATATATCTTCAAATAAATCATTATTTGGATCCTGACTAAATTTTACATTAAATTGATCTAAATCAATATCATTTTCAATAAGAATATTTTTAATGTAACAAGATATATTATTAATTTCATTATCTTTGTTTGTAAAAATTTTATATACAGACATCTATATACAATAAACGAGATTATTTTATATTAATAAACTTAAATATATCAAATGATATATAGTATGAATTATAAATTAATTGTGGCTATGGATAATTTAAAAGGAATTGGATTGAATAATAAATTACCTTGGCCAATGATAAAGGAAGATATGCAAATGTTTAGAAAATTAACAATTGGTAATGGAAAAAATGCAGTAATAATGGGAAGAAATACATATTTAGGTTTACCAAATATATTAAAGGAGAGAGATAATTTAGTTTTATCAAAAAAATTAGATAATCCAGGCATAGATAATTTATATATTTTTTCAGATATAGCTTCTCTATTAGAATTTTGTAAAAATAAATATACAGAGGTTTGGATAATTGGTGGAGCAGAAATTTATAAACAATTTTTAGATCTAAATATAATTAATAAAATTTATTTAACTACAATTGATAATGATTATAAATGTGATTGTTTTTTTCCAGAAATTAAAGTTACAGAATTTTCATTATTAAGTAAAAGAGAAAGTAAAACAAATGATAATATTAAAATCGAGTTTAATATTTATGAAAAAATATAATTTTCTATTTTAAAAAAAATTATATTAAAGATCATATAATGGATTATCGTGAATATCCATAGAACAGTATCGTTTTGGTTTATTTTTATAATCAATAGGATCATATACTTTAATTTCAACAGCTCTTTGTAATAAAAATTTAAAATTTTTCCAAAATTCATCACCATGTCCAATTTGTTCTGATCCAATATGAGCTAATTCATGAATAGCAACAAATGTTAATGTATTTACATCAATTAATTTATTATTACCTTTTTCAGTTTCAAGACAAAATGCTAATTTTTCTCCTTTATTTTCACTATATGCTGTTAATTCACTATTAGGTAATGTTTCAACAATTTTATTGGGATTAAATCCTTCTCTTAATTTTTTAGTTATTGGTAGATCAGGGTATTTATTTTTGCATTCATCAACAATTTTTTTTAAACTAACTGAAACTTTTGCTAGATGATCAGCAGATTCTTTCAATTTTTTTCTATCTCTAACACAATATTTTTCTCCATCAACGCTTGATATAATACATTTCAATTGAAAGTGATCTGAATCATTATAAATTTTAAAACCAACTAATATAATTAAAATTAAGATAATTAAAGTCATTATATTAAACTCCATTTGATATATAATTATAAGATATTAAAAGTAAAATACAAATAAATTAAAACTTAGATAAGATATAAAAACCATAAGAATTGTAATATTAAGAGTATATAAACCTTTAAAAAAAACATTTTGTAAAAGGGCTAAATAATTATTAGCCTCACCTAAAATTATTGAACTTAATAATATAACACCTACCACACTAGCAGTTTGTAAACAAATTTTAAGAAATTCTTGATTTTGTGTAATTAACTTATATTGAAATGTATTAACCTTACCTAATCCAAATAAGAAAATAACAATAGTAAATAATATTTTAATTAAGAAGTGTGATTGATCACTTAATGTTTTAGATTGTTCAAATAAATATTTTCTTTGTTTTTGCCAACATTTATAATCTATTTTAGCAATAGCTCCAGCATCTTTTTCTGTTTCTGTAAGCATAAAATAACCATTAATGCAGGGAGGAAATAAAGGATCAATTCCTAATACATCTTTGTCTCGAAGTAAGTAAACTTCAAAAATAGCTTTAATAATATGTAAAATAGGATATAAAAATATTAATATGCAAATCCATATAAATTTATTATCATTTTTTGATTTACTACTGAATAGACATTTTATCAATAAAAATAATACAATTATAAAAATTAATAAATTCAAAGAGAGAATAAAATAATAAATCTTATCTTCATATTCTACTTCAGGAAAAATTTTTCCTTCTTTTAGAAGTTGTAACTTTTCTTTATCAGGAATATCTTTAACTTTTTTATTAATTATTGATTCTTTTTTTTTTAAATTTATATTTTTTTCATGTTGATCCATATATATAATTATTAAAATAAAAATTTGTTAAACTATTAAAATACTTACTATTGCAAAAGATATAGCAATAATTATGACAAAACTTTTATTATCTATAATTTTATCAAAAGAAATAAGAGTATTATTTTTTGGTAATATATTACCAATTATTTTTGAAATTAAAATAAAAAGAAGACAAATACAAATAGTTAAAAACGAATATCTCCTACCTAATTTATCTCCTTTTGTATGAATATCATGTATATATAATCCGAATGTTAATACTAAAGTACCCAAATAAAATCCAAGAGCTGCTAGTCCCTCAAATCTATTCTCATATGTAACAGATTGTTCATCTTCTTGAGCATCATATCCTAAACAACCAGAACAATCTTTATTTAAATATTTTCCAAAATTAACTGCTTCTATTTTATTATTTTTTTGTGCTTCTAAGAATGTTCTTGCTGTCACTAAATATCCAAATTGATTACTTTTTGGTAATAAATCATTTTTAATGAGAACTTTATATTCGCTCATTTGCTCAGTATTAATATAATTTTCATCAGTAATTGGTAATTTAGGATTAAAATTTGCAACACCAGGTGAATTTATAATTTCTAATGTGGGTTTAGGATTATTTACTATACTTAAATATGAATTAATCTCAGGTATAATTTCATGTAAAATTAATATTATTAAACCTATAATATAAGCGAATAAAAACACAGACCATTTACTTGCTAAAATATGAACATCAGAAGATGTTATACCAGAAGATGTTCTAGCTGGACCTACATTTGGCGCTCGATTAACAAAAATATATAAAATGATTACTAGAAAAATCCATATTAATGAATATAAAAATATTGTATTTAATGGATATATTCTCCAGCCTTTAGATTGAGTAATTAAAGGGAAATATTGATTACCAGCATCAAATGTCCATACACTTGAGTTTAAATTTTCAGGACCACCTCCTGGCCAACTTAAAAAACTTTTATATCCAGGATTTTTATTATATTCACTTATTATTTTTTGTTTATTTTGATCACTCATATATTTTTATTAAATATTTATAATTTAAAATTTAATAAAAATTAATTATTGAGCTGATTTTCCTGGGCATGCACATCCAATTTCAAAAGGAGCTCTCATTAAGTCAGGTTCAATTGTAGTATTCATCCAAGGACTAACTAAATTTGTAGGGTTAGGAGGTTCTGAACGAAGCTGTTGATTGGCATTTCTTAAGGATCCAGAAACAGTATTGATTCCAGCTAAATATCCACTATCTAAGAAATTCATTGGATTATTGCCTCCTGATGGAGCAGCAGCATTCCAGCCTGTTCCACCTCCACCTTTTGGTAATAAATCAGAAGGATTTAATACAGGTTGCTGTGTACAATTAGGAGGTGGTACAGCTGGAAGTTGTCCTCCACCACCACCGGGAGGCATATTAACTTTTGCTGCAGCATCAGGCATTATACTTGGAACACCGGTTGGTGGAGCAGTAGTAGATCCAGCAGCTTGAGCAGCTTGAACTAATGGAGTCATTTGAGACATAGTAGTTCCAACAGGGGGAGCTTCAGAGAATCCTTGTTGAGTCATATTTTTTTGATTTCCATAATGACATAAAGCAACACCGATAATAATTATACCCAAAATTATCACAATATTTTGTGGTTTTAAAAGTTTACTAAAATCTTTACCAATAGCCATTTATATAATAACTATAAATATATTTTTTTTCAAAAATATATTATTAATTTATCCTAAAGATTATTTTTAAATAATTCTACAAAATCATTTTCATCATCTGATTCTTCCATATTTTCTAAAGAATATTTATTCTTTATATTTTCAGCTTCTAAATATGCTTCCAAAGCATTTTTTCTTAATTCAAATGCTTTTTTTCTGGCCACAAGATAAATTTCCTTATAAACTTCCAAAGGATCTTTTAGAGATACTACTTCATTGTTATCTCGTGATGGAATTAAATCTAATGAAATTTCTTTTAAATCATTACTTTCATTTAATATGTCACTATCTTTATCTTTTACTAAATTTACATTTTCATCTATTTTATCTTTACTTTCTAATTGATTATCAATATTTTTAGATTTTGCAACTATTTCATTATCTTCTATATCCTGAATTAATGAATTAGTATCATTATCAATAGATTCTTTAATTTCCTCTAAATTATCATATTCTAATTTTTCATCTATAATATCTTTGTTAGAAATTTTAGTTTCTTCTAAATTACCAATATTAGGTTTTTCTTTATCTAATTTTATTAAAAATTGTTTTTCAAATTCTTGACTAGGTATTAACTGCATATATTGTGTTAAATTTATTTCTAATTGAATTGTTCTTGAACTAAATTTAATTCCATCTAAATTAATAATTGGTATGATTTCATCATCAACAGATAATTTATCTATATCAATTACTTTTTTATCTTCATCAAATGCAGTACATTTATTATTTTTAATATAAACTCTTACTAGGAAAAATTTTCCAGATTTATAAGATCTAATAATAGGATTCATCATTTCTTCTATGTCATCTTTAGAAATTTGATTGTGAAACCATAAATCTTTTTTATTAAAAATTAATTCTTGACATCTTTTTTCTAATTGTTCAAACCAATAAATTAATTCTTTATTAGCACTTGTGAACATTAAATCGCAATAAGTTTTGTCTTTATTTCTAACAATTCCTTGTTTACTAGTAACTTTAGGTAATTGTAAATACATTTTTTTTGTACCATTATTAACTAAAAGTTTAGTAAAATATGATCCTCCAGTTAATGGAGTAGGATTATCTAATAAAATTTCACTAAAATTAAAATTTTTATTTATTTCAAAAACATTTTCCATTTATTTTTTTAAGAGAAAATTACTAAATCATTATCACGCATTTTATAATTTAGGAAAATCTATATTATATTTTGTATTATTTTCTATGCACTATATATATAAATGGCTTCAAGAGGAGGATCTAGAAGACGTCATCGCAGTCGCCGCCACCGTCGTGGAGGTAATGCCGTTCTCAGTCAAGCTGCTGTTCCTTTCGGATTATTTGCTTTAAGTAATTATTTAGGAACAGGAAAGAGACATCGTGGAACTCGTAAAGGTATGCGCCGTAAAAGTGCTCGTCGTGCGTACATGACAAAAAGAGGTAAAAAACTCTTTTAAATAAATTATATATGTAAATATTTAGATATAACTATTTATTTACATATAATGAACGATTTTCAAAATGATTTAAAAAATTGGTATATTCTTGATAATAAATTTAGAGATCTATCTCTCCAACTTAATATAATTAAAAATGAAAAAAATGAAATTAAAAATAAAATTACTGAATTTATACAAATTAATAATCTTGAAAAAAAATCCATTAAAATTGACAATACTCAATTTCGATTTGTCAATCAAAAACAAATTCAACCTTTAACTTTTAAATTTTTGAAAGAATGTTTAGATGATTGTATTCAAAATAGTGAACAAGTTGATCAACTTATAGATTATATTAAATCCAAAAGAGAAATAAAAGAATTTTTAGATTTAAAAAAATTAAATCTTTAATTTTATTTTACTATCCTTAATTATAATGTCTACTTGTATATGCATAAATAATTATTTAAATGACAATTTATTAAAAGATCTATCTATTCCATCTACTCTTTTTATTAAACCTAATTATTACCCTCAACAAATCTCTCGAATTAATAATTTAGATGATTCGTTAATTGATGACAATATTTATGATATACTAATTGATAATATATGTATTAAAGAAAAATTAAAGCAAAAATCTAAACCAACTAAACATAACAAAAATAAAAGACAAACAAAAATTAAAACAAGAAAAAAATAAATCTATAAATTTAATTTATTTATCAATCTATTCATTATTATTTAAACACTCTAATATATACAGAAATAAATTGATTATATCTAAATATATTGATAATGTAGCTAATACTATATCATCAATAGCAAATTGATATTTTTTATGAAAACCTCCAACTATTAATTGTGTGTCATAAACTATATAGCATGAAAACAAAATTGCACCTAATCCTGCATAAATACTTTCTAAAAATTTATTCTGAACAAATATATTAATTAATCCAATTAAAATTAAACCAATTAAAATACTTAATAGATAACCCCCACAATCTGTATAATCTATTCTAGTTTGACAAGCATAAATTGTTAATACAATTGTAATCAACGCTGTAATTAAAATTGCATATAATACAATTGTAGTAGAATAATAAGCTGTTATTGTAGATACTGAATAACTTGTAAAAATTGTAAATAATAATAAATATATATAATTTGTTGGAAATTTTTTCAATATTTTATAATTACAACATAAAATACATGTTAAAATTAGCAATCCTACCATACAAACAATATTAATAGCTACACCTGCTTCTGATAAAATAAATTTTTTTACATTGTTACTTAAATTTACTAGTAATAAGCTAGTAAATGTAATTAATAATTGAAAACTAAGTAAAGTATATACCTTTCTTATAAATCCAGTTCTTTGAATTTTATCTTCAAATGGATGAAATATCATAGTTGCACTTGAATCATCTTGTGGTATATAATAAGCTTCTGCTACAGGTACCCCTCTAACCATATTGTTATCCATTTTTTATATTTTCTTTATTTTATATTATTTTTAGCTCAATTTTAGAAATAATATAAATTTAAAATACATTCATATTCTTTTATTTTTATAGTATATATATGAAATTTAAAATTCTAAATATACTAATTATTATTGCTTTATTAGTAATTTTATTTAATTTATTTTATAGTTTCAAAGAAGGTTTAACAAATAATGATAGTGGTAGTAAAGGACCATGGCCAGGTGGTGATATAACTCATTATTGGGACTGTTGTAAAGAATCTTGTGCTTGGAGTGATGCTGCCGCTCAAGTAAATTCATGTGATCGAACTGGACAATCACCTTCTAAACGAGATGATAGTCAAAAAAGTGTATGTAAGCCAGATTATGCTAATATTACTACATGTGCTGGTCCAAGAGGAAAAGGTTTAGCTAGTAGATATCCATGGGTAGAAGGAGATACATTATATGGATTTGTAGCAGGACCAAATCATGGTAAAGCACCATGTGGATCTTGTTATGAAATTGAATTAGAAAATGCAGGTAGTGGTGTAAAAAAAGCAATCGTCCAACAAACAAGTTTGGGAAATGTTAATGGTATTTTTGATTTCGCAGTCCCTGGTGGTGGATTTGGAGATTTTAATGGATGTAGTCAGATGAAGGGTTGGCAAGTTTATACACCATCAGGACCTTGCGATCCAAATAATGATAATGATCAATGTACTAGATATGGAGGATTTCATAATTTTGATCAATGTACTGATGCTTTCCCTGGGGATAGCGATGCTCAAACAGCATGTAAAAATGTATTATTTGGTGTTTTTCCTAAAAATGCAGAAGGAGTACCTTATAGAGGAAATTTAAAAGCGAAAAGTTATAAAAGTATTACATGTCCATCAAAATTATCTTCTGTAACAGGAGCGAGTGCTCCTCCATGGACTCCTCCACCTCCTCCAACTCCTGGACAAGCCTGTAATGCTGATTGTGGTGATTGTGGTTGGGCAAATTCAGGTACATGTACAGATACTTCTAAATGTGGAACAGATCTATGTTATACTACATGTTGTAAGAGAAAAGGTTTAGATTGTGTAGATTTCTGTTCTGGAAAAAAACCTGATCCTAAACCCCCAAAGCCAACTCCCTCTGGTGGTAAAGGATTATGTAAATGGCCTAACTGCGATGGAAATTCTGGAGGAGATTGGTGTAATACAGAAGCAAATTGTAAAGTATGTGGTGGTTCATGGTGCCCACCATCTAAAAGTTGATAATAAATTAAATATTATCTTTAATTTCTAAAAAATTTTCAATCCATTTATAATTATTTATAACAGACTTTAATAAACTAATATCATTGCAATGTAAAATTTGATCTTCTACAATATTTATCCACATTTTAACACCTAGATAAAATTTTTCTATATCATTCTTAATAAATCTTAATCCTTTTTCAGTATTTTTCCATGATGAAAAAGAATTATCAAGACCTATATCTTTTTGAATTCCTTCAGTTACTATCTTAATATTATTTAAAATTTTTTCTTCTTTGTCATCCATTTTATTATTTTTATTTTTAATAACAAAAATGTAATCAATTTTGTTATTAATTAGATATTTAAGCTTGACTCCAACTATTGTGATTAAAAGGTGAAACTAATATGTTATTAATTTTGTTTTTAAATTTATCTACCTTCCTTTGCTGTTCTAATTCTTCAACTGTTTGAGGAAAAGGAGAACTATTATTCATGAGTAATTGTTCAGCTCCAGTAATAGATGGTTTTTTGCCATAACAGTTAACGCCAAATCTTACATTTGGATTATCTATAAAACCTCCATTTACACCCGCTCTTCCACAATCATTTTCATGTCCTTTTATTTTTCTTAATTTTTTCCATGTTTCCATATTTGTAGGAAATAAAGCTAATTGATCAGCTGACCAACCATAATTACACCAATCTGCTCCATTATTGTAAGCGTCTTCTATTTGAGAATATGTAGCCAATTCTGCATTAAATGCTTTACATAAAGCTTTAGCTTGAGGATAAGTATAAACATTGTCTGGAATATTAAAAACTTGATCAGTTAATTTTTCAGGTACAATGGGTTTAGTTTGATTATCTTTTTCTTCTTTTTTATTTTTTCCTAAATAATTTTCAGCCCTTATTTGTAATTTTGGTTGAGGTGAAAAAATATCTCTCAAACTTGTAACAATATCTAAATTAAAAAAGTAAGCGATTCCATTCAATAAAACAAGAATAATAAATAAAGACCATAATAAAATTTCCAGGAATACTATTCCACCATTTTTACCATTATTTCCATTTTGATCAATATTTACATTAGCTTGATTAGATTGATTTCCAACAACTGAAAAAATAACGTAAAATATTATTAAAATTCCTACTAAAATAAATAAAAAAATTGGATTAACATTTGTATTAGTTATAGAATCTAAAGGGTTATTTGGTAATCCTGTTACAGAATTAAATGCAAGATCCATTATATATTATTATCTATTTTATTTTTCTAAGGAAAAAACAATAACATTTATCTGAAATTAATTGTTTTTCAGGAATCTCTCTTACTTCTGTATCATTAAACTTATACCATTTATTATTTGCTGTCCTTATGTAGGCAAAATAATGACCACCCAAACAACTACCTTCGTGATTACAAATTGCATAAACTTGATACAAACATTTATCTTTATTATAACCAATTACATATTTTGATAAATCTACTTTATCTACATCAATTGATACTATAGTATGGATTTTTTTATTATTAAATGTAAATCTCTTAAGATCCATAATTAAAATATCAGGTAATGTCCAAAAACATAATCCTTTTAATATATCTTCTTTTATTTTTAATTCTTCATTATACCAAGCATTATCTCCCTCTAATAATTCTTCTTTACAATATAAATCAAAACAATCATAAATTGATGGATTTTTTATTTCTTGATTATTTGGTATTGGTAAATTTAATAGACTAAAAGGTTCTGCTGTTATAGCTCTTACTTCTCTTGAAGTATTTGTTATTTTAGAAACTTGAATACCATAAAAAATATTTAATAATTCAGAGTAATGTTTACTATACATATCTTGCATCATTTTATAACAAACTTTAGCGATTTTATCATTAGAATTTTGAGGAACACCTGTAATTTTAATGTTTACCTCTCTCTCTAATCCATTATGAAAACAATCTATTAAAAAAAATAAAAATTCTGGCATATCATTTTGGGCAAAACCTGTAAATAGTTCTATCCCTTTTTCTTTTGAAACAGTTTGTATGCCTTTCACAAAACCATATGGAGCAACTGTACAATTTTTACTCCACATTAAGGTTAATAATTTGTTCCATTCAACTAATAACAATGAATCTTGTACATTATTTAGATTTCTTTCTTGAGAGATTTTTTTAAATAATTCATTTAACTCATATGTATGTGAAAATATTTGAATACAACTGTTTAAATAACAAGTATTTCCTAAATTAGCTAATCCAGTTAAACCTTTATCTTTATAAGAATCTAAATTCATTATTAGTTATTAAATTAATATATTTAAACAGATTTATATTATTATATTTTATTATGAGTTCCAGAATTCACGATCAAGAATCTTATAATAATTTTATTCTCTCTTCTCATCAATCTCTACATTCCCTTATATCTTTAATACGTCAACAAGATGATAATTATTTTAATCTACTTACTGTACCTCCACCAGCATCCTCATATTTTTCTACACCTCATCCTTCTATTAATCCTAGATTAAGACGAACATCATTTCAACAAAGAAATCATTATTCGCAATTAGGTAGTCATAGAAGTAGTAATATATCATATCCTAGTAGACCTTTACAAAATAATAATTTAGTTTTTGAAAGAGTTATTAATGGATTTACTCCAAGAAGAGCAAATCTGGAAGATAATAATCAACCTGCTGCAATTGAAATATTAAGAGCTACTGAATGTCGTTTATTTTCAAGTATTTATAGTCCAATGAATACCAGTTGTCCTATTTCTCAAGAAGAATTTAGTGATAATCAAGAAGTAATTATGATTAAACATTGTGGACATTTATTTAAACAAGAATCTTTATTAACTTGGTTTATAAATCATTCTACTTGTCCATATTGTAGATATGATATTAAAAATTATTCATTAAATACTTCTGAAGATAATGATGATGCCACCGAGAGAGATGAAACCGATGAAAGAGAAGAAATACAGGAAGAAATAGATATTTCAAGAAATATATTAAGTCATAGTGATAACTTAGCTGAAGGACTTACTCAAACTATATCACAACTTCTAGGAGATAATTTAAGACAACAGATAGATGGTTCAGATCACGAATTTCAATATACTATTTATGGACAACGATTATAAATAGATTTAAATAAATTAATAAAAAATGTCCTTAAATTATATAAAATAAAAATGAATTTAGATTGTAATTGTGAGTTTGGTTATGAATTACAATTAGTAATTCCATATGCTTATTATTTATTCACAAAAGATAAATTGATTAAAACAACTAGTAGTATTATGACTAAAGAGCTATATTTTTTTTCAAAAAATCATGTTGAAAAACATAAAGTCAGATCTCATAATTTTCCCAAAGTTCCTAATAAAACTCCTCATGTTTATGAATTAAATTATAACGAATATTTACCTCCTCCATATAAATCTATTTTCAAGAATACTATTTTTGTACGTGATAAACCACTTTTAATAATACATAATAAGTATAATGAAGAATGGGGAAAACCTCCAATAAATTTTATAGATAAAAATACTTTAGAAAAAATATTTAATTATTGCTGTAATAATTATACAATTATTTATTTACGGCCTAAATCTAAAAATATATGTCATGATAATTCTAAACTATATGAATTAAATGAATATGATTTATTAGATAAATATAATATTTTTGATGGAAACAAATTATATGAACAATCTAAACAACTATATGATATAAATAATTTCAATCATTTTCAATTATTAATACATGCTAATTGTGATAAATTTATTTCAGTACAAGGAGGTAACTCTGTGCTAGCAAGTTATTTTGGTGGAACAAATATAATATTTGCAAAAGCGGGTAGTGAATTAAAATGTAATGCATATAATGGTCATTATAAAAAATATTCAAACTGTAATGTACTACATACAAATAACTATGATAATTTATTAAGATTAATTAAATCAAATTACTAAAATATCAATTAGTATATTTATATTAATATTTAAATTTAGTTAATATAAATATTTTATATTAGCAACAAAATTATAAATGGATAATAAAATTTTATTTATAACAGGAGGTGCTGGTTTTATTGGTTCTAATTTTATTAATATTTTTTGTAAAAATTATCCTAATACCAGAGTAATTAATTTTGATGCTCTATACTATTGTGCAGATGAAAAAAATGTAGATAGAGTGATTAGAGATTCAAACAATTATCAATTTATTCATGGTAATCTTCAATCTTTTGATCTTTTAAAATATATTTTTAAATCAAACTCTATTACACATATAATTCATTTTGCTGCTCAATCTCATGTTCAAAATTCATTCACAGATTCAATCCAATATACAAAAGATAATGTATTAGGAACACATAATCTTTTAGAAGTTACTCGTCTCCATTGCCCTACTTTAGAGAGATTTATTCATTGTTCAACAGATGAAGTTTATGGAGAATCTATGTTAGAAGTAGATGAACAACATAAAACAGAACAATCAGTTCTTTGTCCAACAAATCCTTATGCGGCTTCAAAAGCAGCAGCAGAAATGTTAGTTACCTCTCATAATCACTCTTTTAATATGCCAATTATTATTACTAGAGGCAATAATGTTTATGGACCAAATCAATATCCTGAAAAAGTAATACCTAGATTTATTAAACAATTAAAAAACGGAGAGATGGTAACAATTCAAGGAGATGGTTCTTGTGTTAGAGCTTTTTTACATGTATTTGATACAGCGAATGCTTTTATAACTATTTTAGAAAAAGGTAAAATAGGAGAGATATATAATATTGGTTGTGATGAAGGTATGGAATATTCAATCTTAGACGTAGCCAAAATCCTCATAAAGAAAATTCATAATACAGAAGATTATAGTAAATGGATTTCATATATAGAAGATAGACTATTTAATGATAAACGATATTATATAAGTAATCAAAAATTGCGGGATTTGGGATGGAATATTTTAGTTAGTTTTAAAGATGGAATAAATATGCTATAGTTTAACACCTACACATTTTAAACAATTATCTATTTTTTATTGGATATTAAACTACTTGAATAATAAATTAATTTTATAATTTTAAATACTTTGTTAAAATTTAATAACTTTTTTTAATTAAATCATCTTTTAATTCACATTTTCGATTTAATTCTGAATCACAGCAATAAGCTCTATGTTCAGTATAAAACCATTTATGAAATAATTCAAGAGTATTTATTTTAGGTATTATAGTATTTTTTAAATTAGTTATACTACTCTTTTCTCTCTTTAATCTAGATTCTAAAACTTCTTTATTTAAATTATTATTATTAGATGATTTATAAATAATATTAGTATCACTATTAAATATTTGTTTTTGCCATTCAAAAATTAATTTACTTCTCTCTATATGAAATTCTGATGTAATTAAAATTATATTTTTTAGATTTAAAGGAATAATAAAATTTGTAAATGCAAAAAATCCATTTGCAATTGTATCGTAACTTGACCATTCTTTATATATCATATATGTATTAACACCAAGAGATATTAAGTATTCACTACAAGAAGTAGCTTCATGAATAATAAATCCAGATTTATTTAATATAGGAGACATATGATAACTTCCTCCTCCTAAACAAAAAATAGGTTTGTTATTTAACTTATGAATTTGCCAAGCTATATTTAATCGATCTTTAACAAAATTATGACATTTGCCTTCTTTATCTATTCCTCCAGCAAGAACAAATATTCCATCTATTTCATTATAGTTTATTTTAGAATCAAATCCAGAAATTATTAAATCATTAGAATTATAAATAGGTGAAATATTTTCCCAATTTGTTGGTTTATAATTCCATCCATCCATATTTATGTATTTAATATATTAATATATTATTCTGTGCTTAACTTAATTGTTGCACCACCATCTATTATTAAATTAGACCCTGTTAAAAAGTTATTATTTGTGACATAGTAAACTAAATTAGCTACATTATCAGGAGTTCCTATTTTTCCTAACAAATGTTTACATTCTAATGCATTAATTAAACTATCCTCTGTTCCCTTTCCTACATGACCTCTTAAAAGACCAGCCCTCAACATTTTAGTATCAATTGCACCAGGCGAAATACTATTTACTCTTATATTAAATTTACTTAATTCAATTGCCATATTTCTTGTTAAACCAACTAATGCTGCTTTAGATGATGAATAAGCTGCAATATTAGAAGAAGTATTTATAGCATGAACTGATCCAATATTAATTATATTAGGATTATTACTTAATTTTAATAATTCTAAACCATATTTTATAAATAAAAATGAAAGTTTTACATTACAATTATAAGTTTGATCCCAATCAGTTTCTGTTAATTCCCATATTGGTTTGCATATTTGCAAAGCTGCATTATTTACAATACAATCTAAATGATTGTAATCATTTTTTACTTCAGATAAAATATTTTTAACTGCATCTGTTTCTGTTAAATCTTTACAAAAAAATTTATCAATATATTTACTATTTAAACATTTATCCTTATCAATTCCAATTACAAACCAATTGTAATTTTTAAATTGTTTTACAATTGCTTGTCCAATATCTCCATTAACTCCTGTAACTAATACTATATTATTTTTTTTGTAAGAAATTTGGTTTAGATATAAGGTTTTTGCTAATATAAAATTATCTTCTGTGTCAATATCAGTAGACTCTATATCACTCATAATATAAATATATGGTTTATATCCAATTCTATGATGTCTATTAAATAATATATTTTTTTTAAATATATAAATACATGAATTTTCTTCATATAAAGGTTCTAGTTCTTGTGTTGGTAATAATTCATTGGGATTATGATTAATAGCATTAACATCATTATTATTTAAAGAATATAGTCTAGTTTGCCATTTTTTAACAGAAAATAATGAATCATAACCATCTTTTTCTTTCATTAAAAATGTTTTAATGGCTTCATCAAATGTTTTTGTAGAAAGTAAAGGGTTTGTGGCATGTGTCTGAATAAAGTAATCAAATTCTAAATTTAAACTTAGAATTACATTTTCTAATAAACTATTAACTGGAGTTTTTCCACAATGTAAATGCTCTGGTCTATCATAAATTTCAATTATAGTATCTGAAAATTCTTTTTTAATAATATCTTTTACAATTGGACTATTTGTATCAATTATAATTTTATTAATTAATTTAGACTCTAATATTGTTTTTAAAATAATTGTAAATAATGGTTGTCCATTAAAATCTCTATAATTTTTTTCTGGAACACGCTCAGATATATGTTTTATTGGTATAATTACACAAAAAGTTTTTTTCTCCATTGTTAATATTAATGACAAAATTATTTGAAAAAATATACGAATTTATAAAAAAAGAAAATAATAATAAATCAATAGATTTTGAATATTGGTATTATAGGTATTATTCGTCATCATAATATATAATTAATGTAATTATATATTATATGAAAAAAGTTTTATTGACATGTCCTCCAATGATTAATAGAATAACAGAATATAAAGATTTATTAGAAAAATATAATTTAGAAATAGAAATTCCTTATTTTAAACAAATAATGTCTGAGTATGATCTAGAAAAAATTATAGGAAATTATGATGGTTGGATAATAGGTGATGATCCTGCAACAGAAAAAATTTTTAGATTGGGAAAAAAAGGAAATTTGAAAGCAGCTGTTAAATGGGGAGTAGGAACTGATAATGTTAATTTTGATGCTTGTAAAAAATTAAATATACCAATCACAAATATTCCAAATGTCTTTGGAGAAGAAGTATCTGATGTTGCAATTGGAATACTTTTAAATCTTACTAGAAAACTACGCGAAATAGATGCTAAAACAAAACTTGGTGAATGGTATAAACCAGCTGGTATGTCACTATCTAATAAGAAAGTATGTCTACTTGGCTTTGGTGATATAGGAAGATGTACAGCTAGAAAATTATTAGCATTTAATCTAAATGTCTATGTTAGTGATCCTGGTTTTGAAAAAATAGATAATAGAATTATATGTAAATATAATGAAAATATTGTTGTATCAGAACAATTACAAAATGTTATTATTACAGATTTAGATAATGCTTTAAAAGACTCTGATTTTATTATAATTACTTGTACTCTCAATAAACATACGCATTATTTAATAAATCGGGAAAATATAATGAAAACAAAAAAAGGTGTTAAAATTATTAATGTAGCTAGAGGTCCTATAGTAAATGAGGATGATGTAGTTGATCTATTAAGAGAAGAATTTGTAAGCGCTGTTGGATTTGATGTATTTCCAGTTGAGCCATTACCAAAAGAGTCAAAACTGAGAGATTTTCCTCAAAATTTTTATGGTTCACATAATAGTTCAAATACCATAGAAGCAGTCGATAAAACGAGCATAATAGCAATAAATAAAATTAATGAATATCTTAATTAATTATTAATTATAAATAATAATTTAAAATTCATTTTTTTGCCATATAGCAACTCCAGGAGTATACCAGGAACAAAAAGGAAAATTAACAATGTTACCTCCATATTTTTTTTTAATATCTATAAGTGCTTTATTAACTCTTCCATCAATCTTGTCAAATTCATATGTGTTATCAAATATAACAATTGCATTATTATTTAAGTTTTTATATATTAATTCAAATTCTTTCATAACAGATTCATATTTATGATCACCATCTAAAAATACTATTTGATATTTTTTTTTATTTTTTTCTAAAAAATTTATTGAATTATTTAAATGTTGATTAATGATATCAGATAAACCTGATTTTAATATATTATTTTTAGATTGATTGTAATAATTCTCATTTATTTCTATAGTATCTAAAGAACCTTTAATTCCTGAATCTTTAATACCTTGTGCTAAAATAATAGAGCTTAAACCAATATTTGTTCCTGTTTCTAAAATATTATTATGTATACTAGGATCCATATTACATAATACACAATAATATAAAATCCCCCATTCTGGATAACCACAAGTAAACCCTGTTTTATTTATTGCTTATTTATTTGGTTTTTCTCTATCAATATTAGAATCAGCAATTTGTGATTCTAATTCTTTAACATAATTATTAGGTATTAAATTTTTATTATATTTAAATAATCTGTAAAATTTAGGATTATTCATTATATTTATATATATAAATATAATATATAAATATGGATATAAATAATTTTATTTCTTATTCTGAAAAAAATAAAGATATAAATAATGAAATTATACAAAAATGTAATGATCTAATAGATGGTAGAGTTTGTGTATCTTTTTGGCTACATTATTTATTGTCTCTAAAAAAATATTTAGGAACAGAATGTAAAACATATGTAGAAATAGGAACTTTATGGGGAGGATCTATTGCTTGTTTGTTGATGTTAGATAATACAGATAATATTTCTAATGTAAATACTCATTATATCGGTATAGACTTATTTGAAGGATATTATGGTAATAATTGTAAAAAAAATGACTGGAATAAAACAAGTATTGATGTAGATGATAAAAATCATTTAGAACATGTATATACGAATATATCTAAATTCAATAAAAATAATAATAAAATAACTTTAATAAAAGGCTCATCTTATGATGATGATACTTTAGACCAATTTAAAAAATTAAATAAATATATAGATTTATTATTTATAGATGGAGATCATTCAGAAAAAGGTGTTATTGCTGATTTTATGAAGTATAATATATTTATAAGAAAGGGTGGATTTATTCTGTTTGATAATTATGGTGATCCTACTATTTGGACAGATGTTAAAAAAGGTGTAGATAGTATTAATTTTGATACATTTGATTTCAATATTATAGGTGAATTAGGACACTCATTTTTAATTCAAAAAAAGTAATTTTAATTTAAAAAATCTTTTTTATTTTTTTCTATAAACTCGTTAAGTAATTGGTTATCAAGGAAACAAATAAAATTTCCCCATGCATTTTTATCATCTAACTCACAAGGATAATTTTTAAGACCACGCCATTTATGTGTGGTTCCGTATCTTACTATAGGATACCATTCAGATATAATAATTTTATAACCTAATTTAGATAAATATTCAGCCATATCCTTCCAAATATACTTTAATTTTATTTCAGTTTTTAAATCCTCAAATTCACACTCAATAACATCGGGTTTGTCTAAATCCCATGGGTAACTTTGTAATACAAAGTAATCATGACCTTCAGTATCAATTTTAAGAAAATTGACATGATTTATATTTTTTGATTTCATATAATTATCTAATCTTACTGAAGAAACTGTAAAACTTGCTTTTTCGTGTGAATTATGAAAAGGAGTTAATGAAGATATTCCTTTTGATACATTGCTTAAGTAAAATGTTAAATTATCTTCTTCTTTATAATTTACACATTTCTTTTCAAGTGTTAAATATCTATTTTTATCAGGATTTTTTTCTAAATAATCTTCAATATGTTGATATCTTTCAGGATTTGGTTCAAAAGCAGTAACATTCCAATTTAGTAGAACAAACTTTCTACAAGTTCCACCGGAAAAAGCCCCCACATCAATCATAAAACCATTGTTAAATTTATCTTTAATTATATCATATATTAATTTTGTTTCATCACACATTATCTAATATATATATATTTAATTTTTAAGTTGTTCTATAATATTTTTTATTTTGAAGCTAGGAGGAGGACTCAATTTTTTTTTATTATTCATTAAGTCTTGATAATACCAATCTCTGGCTTTTTTATTAACATTATTTTCATCAAAAATGCTTTGGATATGATCAATTAAATTATTTTCAAATATCTTCATTTTTGTTAAATGATTTTCTCTAATTATATGCGGATCTTTTTTTTCTTTCATTATTTTTTCATATGCGTATTTAATTTGAATTTGCGCATCTTTATTTTCTGGTCTACAATCAACAGTAATACTATTATAATCATCATACCAAACATCTCTACCTCCTATAGAGTTTGCTGAAATAACCGGTAAACCACATAATAAATATTCGCTAGAAGCTCTACAAGCACCTTCAGCTCTTGAAAATATACCTCCGACATTTGACTCGTTATAAATATTGCAAACTTCATCTGGGCTTAATTTTTTATGATTCAGATAAGTATAATTTAATTTAAGATAGTCATCAGAATTTGAACCTAATTGATTTTCAATTCCCCATCTACTTGCTATTAATGCTAAATTTTCCATTTCTGATGCTAAATGAAACCCTTTCCAATCTTTAATTCTAGAATTTATAACCATATTATATTTTTTTTTTATTGGTTTAATATCAAATATATTATGATTTATAAAAGTATTAATATTACAATGTATAGAAGTAAAACCATTTTCTATACGAGCTTTATGTGTATTTTCTTCATTTGACAAAAAACAAAAATTTTCAGGATATTCCATGTTTTGTAAAAAATCTTTAGGATTTTGATGATGAATTTGAATTCCTGTTGTTGGACCATAATCTTCACCAAAAATATAAATATTTTTTGTTAAATAAGGAGATACATTTTGAAATGGAACCCACCATGCTGTACTACATGCTTTAAAAATCTTTATTTTCTCATCTTCATATATAATAGAAAAGGGTAACCAATCAAGATTTGGGTCGTCTGCCAAAGTATATTTTAAAGTCATATTTTTTTATATATTATTATATAATATTTTTATATATATTATTATATAATATTATTATATAATATTATTAATTACATTTGATAAAGCAGTATATAATTTTTTTATTATTCATTAACTCTAAATAATAATCTTATCAAAGTTTTTATATATTTTAAATTGTTCATCGCTTATTGCGCGTTCTACGAAACAAAAATATGACCCCTTATCTTTACTTTTAAATCCAAAATTTCTTGGTGTTAGCTCTTTATATTTTTCATTATTTTTTAAATTTTTATTTAAAAAAATTAGGTCAACCTGAGACATTTGACCTCTCATGTAACAAATATCTGTAATTTCCCACAACTCAAATCCCATCTCACTTAATATATTTATTATATTAGAAATTCTATTTGTCCATGCTTCAACAATAAAAATAAAAGTATCTTTTAAACAATTTTTTGCTCCTTTTAAAATTTCTAACTCATGTCCATCAACATCAATTTTAATAATATATGGAGTTTGGTAGTTTTTACAAATTTCATCTAAATTTTTAGTTTCTACATCAATTATTTTTAAGGATTCTCTTACAGAGTCTGGATTGCCATCTGCTTCTATTATACCTGAACCTGTTGGTAAATTGTTATTAGACATATGATTATAAATATTTAATTTAGTTTTTCCATTTTTTTCAGCACAAGCTATTTCTAATAAATCATAATCGATTTTATTATTAGTGTAAACTTTATTTATATTTTCAAAAAAATCAGGTACTGGTTCAACTAAAACATGTTTACATTTTTTAAAAGCTCTAATTAATTCGTAAGTACCTGTTAAAATACCTATATCAATAACCGTTTTTATTTCATTATTTAAAAAATATTTTAAATGGAAAAGAGAATTGAGTTTTGAAGGAAATCTATCATATATTAAATTTGAATTACTGTCTAATTCTTTTATCTGATCATTATCTGATTCAGTTTTAATACTCATATATATATATATTATTTAATTATTTAAATAATATTTATATTTTCTTTTTAAATTCAAAATTTCTTTGTTATATAAAATTTTTATACTCTATCATTAATTTACAGCAATAAAATGTATATATCTTTACCTTACTATAGATAAAAAAAAATCATCTTCATACCATAAAGGTCCTACTAGTTTATTAAATGAATAAATCATGCAATTAATTCTATAATGCCATTCGCTTTTATATTTTTTTTCTATTTCTGATGGTAAAGGTAAATCATATCTTGTAAATAAATTATTACACTTTGTTACTTTTGCCATTTTTTGTAATTCCCTATCATCTGGGGTTAAAATATCAAAATCTTGTAAAACAAATTTATAAATATTATCAATATTTTTTGACACGATACCCCAATCCCAATCTCTATCATGAGACTCTCTGTTTGGGTCGCAAATATTACCGCAAATTAGTTTTATCATATTTTTTTCTAATTTATTTGCATAATTATAAAGGTCTAGTTTTTTTAAAAAAATACAATCTATTCGCATAAAAAAATATAAATCGTATTTTTCATTATTATTATCATTATGTTCATTGATTAAATGTTTAATTCTTGCATAAAAAGGAAATGTCTTTCCATCAATTGTATAATAAGTTATTTTTTTTAAATTTGATTTATAACATTTTTGAAACAAAGTATTTAATTCATCTTCAGTATAATTTGCATAATTTGGATAAGTTGTATTTTTCCATTTTTTGTGTTGATATATTGATTTATTTTCTGTATTAATATATATATCAAAACTACAGTGTGGATTATTATCAATTAAATGACTAAATAGATTTTCGAAAGTTTTTTAAAAAGTTCGATAATTCCCGAATAAACCTAAATAAACTTTCATATATATATATATATAAATTTTGATTACATATTATTTATAAAGTTTATTATTTCATTCAAAGTATTAAAATGTTTTATATTACATGTTGCACATTCATATTTTTTTATATAATCTAATGTTTCCTTTGATATATTTTTGTATTTATTTGAAATAACAATATTCAAATTATCAAGATTTTCTTTTTTGTATCTTATTACTTGTTCAGTAATTAAAGGTGAATTACTATTTTCTAATAAATATATTCTAAAATCTACAGGAATTATTTTTTTATAATTTAATTTCTCAAATATTTCAAATAAATGGTTGTTAAATGAATCATCATTAATAATTATTAAAAAACTAAAAACTTTTTTTCCTAAATAATTATGATTATTTTTTTCAATATCTTCAATATTATTATAATTAATATCAGAAAGTTTTTCTTTTTTAAAAATATTTAGCTTTGAACTCATACAAATATTCTTGATATCTATACCCTTTTCATATAAAATTTCCCAAGATTTAATATGCATTTCTTTATTTGGAATATGATAAATATCATTTGGTTGTTGATAATCATTAAAAAAATAATTTGGATTATAATCAACACTATTTTTTACTATAAGTTTTCTTGTTATGTCACCAGGTTCTCTTATTTTTAATTCTGCTTCGTTTATTAAATCAACATAATTGCAGTCAATTCCTGATATGTAAATAGTGTCTATACCAAGAATTTCTTTAAAATAATATATTCCCATACTACCTGTTGTAATAAAATTATACTTTTTAATAATATTATCTGTATTTATTAAAAATACATTTGACTCGTTATTAATATTTTTATTGTATTTTTCAAACTGTGGTAATAAAATAATTTTTTTGAATATATTTTTTTTAATAAACTCATTTATCTTTTTCCAATGTGTTTCGTATAAAGCTAAATCACAACAAATATAAAAATCTGGATACCAATCAATTTTTTCCCAATATCTATAAGCAGAATTCATTCCCAAAGTTAAATAATTAGACAATGACTTTAAATCTATTTCTCTTAGTGAAGGCCCATTCCCTAATATTATAGCTCTTTTTATTTCTTGATATTCACTAAGTTGTGTTTCATTATATAAATCAATAAAATATTTATTATTTAAATTTTTATCTTTTAATAATGAATCAATATTTATATTATAATTATAAATTTTATTTACTTTTCTAATTTTATCAAAAGAAATATTATTATCATTTTTCCATATTCCATCATTTTTATTATAAATATAATCAGAAAGTCTTTTTATCCAACTAATAGGAACAAACTTATAGTATTCTTTTACAATTGCGCAAGTTTGTCTTAATTGTATTTCTCTCAAACTACTAGTAATATTACCATCAGAAAAATTATATATTGATAAATCTTCATTAATATATTTAAATTTAAGTTTTTTAAATGCAAATTTAATCCATAATTCATAATCAAAACAATTACTTTCTGAGATATTATAAATACAATTCTCTGTTAATTTATTTTTTTTAATATAAACCGATGGTTGAGATATACCAACATGCGAAATAAAAGATTCTATAGGATTAAATTCAATATTCTTATTAATCCATGCTTTTTTTATTTCTTTTGTATCATATTGTTTATAAATACTATTTCCATAAAAGATATCTATATCCTTATTTTTAAAAACATATTCTTCAACAATAGACAAAGTTTTTTCATTATAAAAGAAATCATCAACATTTAACCATAACCAATATTCACAATTATTAGATAATAATTCATATCCATTTTGAATAGCCTTTACTATTTTAGATTTATTTTTAATATATATTGATCTTGGATTATCAATTTCAAAAAATTTATATATTGCGCTATTATTTGAATAAGAATCAATTGTAATATGGACGTAATTTTTACTTTGTTGATTATTAATATAATTAAGATGTTCTTCATAGATATTTATAGGAGGATTTAATGAAGGTGTTATTATACCAATACTATTTCTACACTTATCTAAATTAAAATAATAAGGAATTTTTTTGAATCCTAATAAAATTATTGATTCATATAAATTGTTAATTTTACCATCTAAAGGAATAGATACAATATTACCAACTACATTACATTTAAAATTATCTTCACCAACTAATATCACATCGCAACAATTTGGTAAATACACTATAGAATTTATATCATTTAATATAGTTATTTCTGAATCATAATTTATTATAATCAAATTATTATTGAGTTTAAAATTTACTTTATAAAAGTTATTTGGTACCAATATTGATTTATTAAATTGATTCTCGTTATTTTTTAATTTTATTTTATCTCGTGATAAATTATCGTGCGATAAATGTAAAAAATCATTAAAAATATGAATTAATTTATTATTATTTTTTGAAAATTGTCTTGATACCAAATCAACTTCTTCAAAACCCCAACCCTCAAAATTTTCATTAAAATAATTAATTTCCTTTAGTATATATATATTATATACCCATATATAACTATATGGTTCTAATTCTTCTCTAACTATATTATGAGTTTCATATAAAGAACATCTAAACAATTTATTATTATCTTGATAATAGTAGCATAAAGTTTTCATTAATTTTGATATATCTTTTACTAAAAAATCACAATCATACATACAAACAAATTTAGTTTTTGCTTGTTTTATACCTATATTACGCAACAAACTAAGATTAAATTTTCTATTTCTATTTTCTATTTTAATATGTTTTATATTATAAGATTTATTTGGAATAAATAGGTTTTCAGATTTTTCTTCAACAACAATTATATCAAATAATTCTTCATAGCCTTTCATTGCATCAACTAAATAATTTAAGCATATATTGGTTCTAATATTCCTATTTTTAATAGCAATAATAAATGTTAATATTTTTTTATTCATGTTAATTTTATAATCATTTATTTTACATCTATTCTCAATTAGATTATCATTACATAATTGATGATTTGGAATATGTATATAATCTTTTGATAATGATGATTGATATATAGTTTTAAATTTAATATTTTTATTAATATAGTAATTTAATTTATTGAATTTTGAATCTATAAATTTTTTTAAATTATCTTTATTCATTAATTCAATATCAATATTATTTTTAGTTTTTTTAAAATAAGGTATTTTAGATTCTAGGTTTTCATTTATAATTTGGACGTTATGAATTTTACTTGCTTGATATAATAATTCCCATCCTTTCATATGACAACTATTACCATCTGGTACACTATATATTTCGCCTTTTTCTTGATAATTATCAAACCAATAATTAGGATTTTTTTCAGGAGTTTC
>Ga0180431_10000188_pt1 | contig 85403 bp, 81 predicted proteins | sample SS_ome_11_FD_132459 | JGI IMG/M metagenome (GOLD analysis project Ga0180431, IMG submission 132459) | Hypersaline lake sediment archaeal communities from the Salton Sea, California, USA - SS_1_MS_1 metaG | ecosystem: Environmental > Aquatic > Non-marine Saline and Alkaline > Hypersaline >...
GGACTTTTTTATTCGTGGCACAACTCAGTTTACCACACCAGTGCTCGAAACATTTCGACGGGTCAACTGTGTTGACTCCCTTCCTCGACATTTCGGGAAGGCTAAATCTTCAAATTCGCGTCTTCCATCCCATCTGATTCATCTTTGGATTCTGCACTACACAGCTATGTACTCATAATTGCGATGGACCCATCATACTAACGAGTGCCTGAAGAACAAAGCACAGATTAATCTGCGAATTGAGCCCGATGAAGGCTCCGCTTCCCTACCAATGCACCGAAAATGAACTTCAGCCGCTCCTACGAAGGCACTCTCCTCTGTGCGCTTCAAACAGACAACACCATGGTCATGCAAAACCCTCTCCCTATGTCTTCATATTGACAATAACTGGCCCGGCCTATGTCATCCGTATCGACCCGAGCCAGAGGGGTGAAAATTCGCCACAGAAGTCGCTCAGGCAAACAACATGAGAGTAAACGTGAGATAGACAAGATAGAACATAAAGAGAATAAGGCCTTTGATTTTGCTCAGTCGGCATCCGAGCAGCATGCTGGCCAGCATGATCACCACGATCAAGATCATGAAGGGAAAGGTGAAATTGATGATATCCAAATCCACGGCAATAGGCCTGACAACAGAGGCCACGCCGATGATCCACAAAATGTTGAGCACATCGGCTCCGAGGATATTCCCCACGGCGATCTCGCCCTCACCCCTAAGCGCAGCGGTAATGCAGGTGCTGATCTCGGGTAAGGATGTGCCGATAGCCACAACCGTTGCCCCTATAACAATCTCAGGAACGCCAAAATGCAAGGCAATGTTCTTGGCTGTCCAAACCACAGCCCTGGAGGTTATGATAACTCCTGCCAAACCTATCAGAAAAAATATGACCGGACGCCTCAGTTCTATTCGCAATTCCCGCAAAGTCGAACAGCTTCGTTCGTCCGTATGTTGATTATTCATATCGTCCTTGTGCACCCTAAAATTGGGATTATTGAAGAGGAGAATAAAATACAATACCAGCAATCCAAGCAGTACAAGACCTTCGCTCCGACTCAACACACCGTTCCGGGCCATCAAATAGGCCAAGATATCGATGGATAAGAGGAATGCCCCGAAAATTCTGATAGCCCGGCATTTCACGAATATGGCCACCGGTGCGAGGATAGCAGCAAATGCCAGGGCAACGCCATCATCACATATCACAGAGCCGATAGCATTGCCCAGGGCCAACTCAGGCTGCCCCAGAAAAGACGCATAAACAGATACACCAAATTCCGGTGCTGTGGTCGCCAATCCCACAAGGACGATGCCGATGACAAGCCTGGAAATTTTCATGGTATTGGCAATCCCGCAAGCTCCATCGACAAAAAAATCAGCGCATTTGAAGAGCAAAGCGAAAGAAAAGATCAAAACGACACTATATAGAATAACCATCCTTGTCCCTTAACCCGTCCAGTTGGCTCCTTTATTTTCGATAGACTATTTCTCCGTTGCAGACAGTCATCAGCACTTCTGTATCGGCAATGTTCTCCGGTGGGATCTGGAAGAGGTTCTGATTGAGAACGACGATATCTGCCAGTTTTCCCTCTTCAAGGGATCCCTTGATATCTTCTGCAAACTCAGCATAGGCCGCATTTATCGTGTAGCCTTTGATAACCTCTTCCAAGGATATTTTCTGCTCAGGAAACCACCCATCAGGATTTTTCCCATCCAGAGTCCGTCGGGTGACAGCGGCGTAGATTCCCAGTATCGGACTAAGAGGAGCCACATACCAGTCTGATCCACAGGCGAGGCGAACGCCACTATCCAAGAAAGATTTGAAGGCATAGGTACGCCGAGCTCTGTCCTTGCCGATTTTTTTTTCAGCCCAGCGGCCATCATCGATGGCATGATAGGGCTGGACCGATGCAATGATTTGCAGTCGGGCAAAACGGTCAAAGTCTTCGGCAGCCATGTGCTGAGAGTGCTCGATCCGCCACCTCCGGTCGCGCTCACCTCCCTCGGCAATCGCGCTCTCCATGATATCCAGAATATCGCGAATGGCCTTGTCACCAATAGCATGAATCGCGACTTGAAGGCCGGCGTCTTCGGCGGCTTTGATCCGTTTCTCCATGATTCCCTCTGGATACATGTCTGCCGCATATATGCCGCTCTTGGTGGGATCATCCGTGTATGGATCGAAAAAGAGAGCCGTGAAGGATCCGAGGGAACCATCCACGAATCCCTTTAAACCTCCAATTTTTAGCATGTTGTTGCCAAAGGGTGTCAAAACGCTGAGCCTGGTGTAGACATCCACATCGGAAATGGGGATATAGACATACAACCGCGCTGTGAGTTTGCCTTCACGCAGCAAATTCTGGTAGATCTCGATATTTTCGTGCACTCCAGCTTGGGTGGGCAAAGCCATATCATGGATGGACGTGAGTCCCAGGCTGGTGGCATGTTTCAGGGCCGTCTCCACAGCTCTTGTTTTTTCCTTCAGGCTGGGCTCGGGGATGTGCGCCACAACAAGATCCATGGCTGCATCTTTCAAAATGCCAGTGGGCTCGCCGGTCTGAGGATCTCTGAGGATCTCACCCCCTGACGGAGTGATTGTTTTTTTTGTGATCCCCGCTATTTTCAGCGCAAGGCTGTTCGCCAGAACCATATGTCCGTCATAACGAACGACCATGACCGGGTTATCTGGAGTGACCTCATCGATCCACTCTCTGTGCGGCATCTCAGGGGGATTGAACTTCTGCTGATCCCAGGCTCCACTGAGTATCCACTCCCCCTTATCCAATTCCTCGGCCTTATCCGCAATCCTGGAGACAAACTCCTCCTTGCTTCGGGCATCTTTCAGCTGCACGCTGGCCAGGGAATACCCGCCTTCTAAAAAGTGGGTGTGGCAATCGATGAATCCAGGAAGGATAAAAGCACCTTTCAAATCAATAACTTCGGTGTTGTTTCCGATCAATGGCTCCATTTGCTCCGATGTCCCTACTTTGACTATGGTATCTTCCAGGATGGCCACAGCCTCGGCCCAGGGTTGCTCCGGATTGACCGTCCAGACCTTCCCGTTATTCAAGACTCGGTCAGCCATGATTCCCTTTTTCTCCATTGTACAGCCCAGGAGTCCGAAACACATGGTGGCAAGCAGCATCATCTGCACAATCTTCATTTTATTCCTCCAAAACCAAGGCTATCGTCATAAGATCCGTCGGAATAAGCAGTTTACCCTTGTAGTGAGCGCTTATCTCCTGCTCTAATTCAAAAACGGGATAATCCAATTCCCCGAAAAAATGACAGGGAATAAGGCATTTGATTCCGGCATTCTGTGCAAATTTGCCCAGTGACAGCGAATCCGTATGCATCTTTCTCAACGAAGGAAATTCTTTAAAAAACCGGGAAGGCGCGCTGCAATCATGAATGAGATATTCAATATTCGCGGCCACCTTGAGGAGGGGGGGGTGGATGGGAGTGTCCCCCGAATAGAGGAGCCTGATATCTTCTGGAAGGAGAGAGAACAGGAACGCGAGTGAGGACCGACTGTGAGGAACGCTGGCTGCCCGGCAGAAAAGGGAATCGTCAAGGGCAAATTCATTCCCGGGTTCAAGCGGAATAAAATTCACCCTGCATTTAATCTTTGCCTCAAGAAGATGGAATAAATCCAGGATTCGGCGGCAGAACTCAACAGTAAGGACGGAGCCATAAAGATCCAAAACCATATCTTTCAACATCAGGCTGTGAACCAAGGCAGGAAGTCCGTAGATGTGATCGGGATGGATATGAGTCACGAAGAGTGACCGAATTTCAGCCGGATCAAACCCCAGCTTCTTGATTTTTTGAAAGACAGAACCAGGACAATCGACCAATATCAAGCGGCCGTTGTGGTTGAGCAGGAACGAAGTGTTGTCCCTGTCTATGGTCGCAACGGATCCTCCGGTTCCAAGAAAATGCACTTTGGACATTTTTATTAGCAAAACCTTTATAATTTAATTCCAGCCTTAAATCAACCTCCAGAGCCTCGGAATCCCGGCAATCGACTTAAGTGCATTTCGATCTCTTGAGGGGATTAGATTTGCAGCATGTCACATACGATCAGATTGCAGTGATGACCGAAACGAGAGGTGCGGCCAGTCATTTGCATTCGGGATGGGGTTCAGGTAAAAATGAGACATGCGCATCAAAGATATTGCGGTCTCTGCACCGGGCAGAATCTGTCTTTTGGGTGAACACCAAGACTATTTCCGACTTCCCGTGATTGCAGCCGCTATCAACTTAAGACTTCATATCACCGGGCTGGCTACGCCGGAACACAATTTCAAAATCGATCTCCCAGATATCGATGGATTCGAAACGATTGATTGCGAAACGGAGGTGACATACACCAAAAAAAGGGATTACTTGAAAAGCGTTTTCAATGTTTTGCGAAGAGAGGGCGTATCTTTTGGCCATGGCTGGGATTGTGTTGTCAAAAGCACAATACCCATCAACTCCGGCACTTCGAGTTCCTCGGCTCTCGTCGTAGCCTGGGTGAAATTTTTGCTGGAAGCTACATCCAAGGGGGATACTGTTGCCCCTTACGATATCGCCGAACTCGCCTTCAAAGCGGAGGTTGCGGAATTCAATGAACCAGGAGGAAAAATGGACCACGTCACCTCAGCGCTGGGCGGGATCGTGAATATCCACTTTGATGAAGAACCGCGTGTTTTCTTATTCAAAAAACCACTTAAGAAATTTGTCCTCGCCGACTCCCTGGTGAAAAAGGATACGACACGCACTCTGGCCCGGATAAAGAAAAATGTTCAAGACGGTGTAAACCTTCTCCAAAAACGGATAAAAAGATTCCATTTGAAAGCCAACATTGGGGAACAAGAAAGGCAGGAGATAGAACGATTGCCAGAGGTGAACAGACTTGCTGTGGAGGGGACTCTCAAAACACGAGACCTTGTCGCTCAGGGGGAGCAGCTTTTCCGGGCAGAAGAGTTTGATCACGTGCGATTCGGCCATCTCCTCAATGATCAGCAAAATGTGCTCAGAGATTACCTCGGCGTCTCCTCCCCCATACTCGATCAAATGATTGCGACCTCCCTCGAGAAGGGAGCACTGGGCGCAAAAATCAACGGTTCAGGAGAAGGAGGATGTATTTTTGCATACTGTCCTGAGAATGCCCGTGAAGTCGCTGCCGCACTTGAAGCGCTTGGGGCAAATGCCTATATCATCCAGATCGACGATGGGGTCAAGTGCGAATCTTAAAAAGGATTCACCTCTTTTCAAAAGATTCGACGAATTGAAAAGATCCTATGAAAAAGGCGGAATAGAGCATGTCCTTGGAACTCAGGAGTGGCGACAGGGCGAATTCGGTTCAAGCTCGATAAGATTTAAAAATATATCACTGCCCGGTGTTCGAGAAAATCGGTTTCAAACACGATTAAAACATCATCATTTTTTCTTATCAGCCGAAAAGAAACCTGTTTTCCATCAATCAATACTCGCTTAATCTTCTGTCTTGTTTCCCAGTCTGTGTTTTCTCCAGCTCCTGGGTAGAGGATTTCAATGGTCCCTTTTTTTGGAAAATTGCTGTTGTAGTTGATGGTGATTTTGTTGTTTTTGAGATCAGCGCGGTAGGAATAGGCAATGAACCTGTCGCTGGCCGGCAAATAGGCATGAATCATACCCACATCTGTCAACAACCTCGGGGCTAAGGTCAAAGATTCTCTTCCCATCTTCAAACCAAAGTAGCCATTAAAGATCGCCATTGCCAAACTGCCTGCGCTGCCCAAGAAATAATCACTTCCCTTGCCAATTCCTTCCTTTGTGTCCCACTCGAAAAATCCTCTGTTTGTCACGTTTTTCGCCATTATTTCAGCAAGTTTTTCTCTCGCCAATCGGCTGAATCCATGATTGAACATGGCATTGACAAGCTTTCCTCCGAACCAATCCCATTGGGCTCCATTTTGGTACTCGTAAGGATCATCCAAAAGCTGATGTTTGAAGAAGTTCTGCGGATAAGGGGGAAGCATACTCCCGCTGATTGTTGAGATTTCGAAGGATTTCTGTCTTTCCAGGGCATTCATTATAATTCTCCGGCTTTGGTCCTCATTGGCCAAACCAGAGAGAATTGCTTCTGTGTTTCCACCTAATGCAAAGATGTCTTCTTCAGCAAAGTCGTGTCTTGAAGAATTCAAATGGGCATGCACTCTGAAAAATCCCTTTTCCGACTGCCACAATAATTTGTTTGTATTGGTTTGAATCAAGCTGGCCTTGCTCTTCCAGTGCTGAGATTTCTCTATTCTTCCAAGAGAATCCATCATTTCAGCCAGCGAAAGGCAAGCTTGATAACACATGCTCTGGTCATAGATATCAGCTGTCCAGGTTGTCCGGTCATCCACGTAAACGGCCTCTTGTCCTTCGTCAATCAAGTCCACATCTCCCCAATCGGCTGTATGAGCGCCTTTAAGAAGGCCTGCAGATGAATCAAACCTATTATCGAAAACATAGGACAGAGATTTTTCAAGCCTATCGATGAGTGGTCTCCCCCTCACTTTTTTCTCCAGCCACTCGGGGCCCAGAATAACAAATACCTTATATGCAGCCTGAACGGCACTTGTTTCTTGGTCTGTTGCAGTGGTGTTTTTATCGGTTTGTCCTTGGCTGTCAATCCAGTCCTCCAGAGAGCCATCTTCTTTTTGATAGGCCAGATGTTCTTCGAGCCATGAGGCGAGAAATGGAGCATTATAGAAATATTTGGATGCAGACACGGTTGTGTTTCCATCTCTCAGCCAGATCTGTGGATAGCTATCTCCGGCAGAAAATCCTGACACCTTACCTGTTTGTCCTTCAAATTCGAGTGCGTTCCGGTCGAGCGTTAAGCGAATAAGATATTTGATCGTATCCATATCTATAAAACTTGATCGGTACTGAGTGTATTTCCCGTAATCGAGATTGATTGGGGTTTGCTCTTCCGGCCATTTTTTTTTGCTAACAGCCAGCAATATTTTCAAGGTTTCTGATCCATGTTCATTGAACCAGAAAAGGTTTTCCCTCAGGAGATCGAATTCAAGGGTGTAATTCCCCTCATGCAGCGGGCTTCGGATAATGATGGTTTTATCAATCGATTTGCCCGGTTTCACTTTGTGGGTAAAAGGAAAACGCCGGTTATCAAATTGAATCGTGCCCCCGTTTTCATCGAGAAGATGGTAGGAGAGATAAAAGGGATTGTTCCCGTTGGAGGTCCATGTCGCTCTCCCCCGGTTGGCAATGGACAAGGTCAGTTCGATGCGGCTCCCTGCTGTTGTTTCATATTTTTGCTTTGCGATTTTGAGATGGCACGCATAGTCCGAACCCGGTAAGCTTCGAGAAATTCGAATCATCCTGATAAGGTAAAAACCAACCAACAGAACCACAAGGAGTGATAGGATGTATGGGAAAAGCTTACTGAGACTTTTCATTTTGCCTTATCGTTTGGTCGAGGTCGATCACATAACTCTGAACTAGCAGCTGTGGGAGAGTGGCTCTAAGGCCTGCGGCCACAGAAATTCCAGACCCCAGAGAAAGAAAACCGAATCCACAACATAGATGTCCGTGGTGAAGCCGATTTTCTGGGGAAGTTGCGCCGAATCCACCAGCGCATCAAGGTAGGAATTTTTGAAATTCCTGATGATGTTAAGATCGATAAAATCTACCATAGGCGCGTCGCTGCTGCATAATTCCAAAATGACCCGTTCTATATTCGACTCCTTAGCTAGCATTTCTGTTCCCATGGTAATCGAAAAGGGGTCTCGTCTCAACATCTGATATTAATTTCCTATGTCACTGGGGCAATGAATAGATCTCAGAACCGGGGGACATCATACTTAATTTTGCATTCAGCACTCTCTGATGAATCAATTAAGTATGATGTCCCTCGAATTCCGAATTATGTCATCCAGATCGACGATGGCGTCAAATGCGATCCCTCTTTGGTAAGTTGACAAAACGGGCCGTCTTTACTAATTTGAGATACTTGCACGATTAATCGGAGGCATGATGATAAACGCAACACAAATTAGACGGGGAATGATTATCAAGGTAGAAGAAGAAATCTATAAAGTCGTCGAGACAACTCATGTAACTCCTGGAAAAGGCCAGGCGCTCATGCAGACAAAGCTTCGAAAGCTCAAGGACCAAACAATGCACGATTACCGTTTCCGTTCAAAAGACAGAGTCGAACAAGTTTACGTCGAGACTGTTGAAATGGAGTATCTCTACCGGGAAGGTAGCACATATATCTTTATGAATCTAGAGAACTATGAACAGATCAAGCTTTCAGAAGAAATCATCGGAAGTGCTGCCAACTATCTTATCCCCAATGTTGTTTTTACCATTGAAATGTTTGACAAAAAACCTGTGGGTATTAATCCGCCGATGACGATCGAACTCAAAGTTGTGAAGACAGAACCCTATCTCAAGGGAGCCACTCAATCGGCCAGCAACAAACCTGCTATGCTGGAAACAGGGATAACCATCAACGTACCCCAATTCATCAAAGAAGGGGATTCAGTCAAAATCGACACACGGGAAGACAAGTACATCGAACGCACCAAAGGCTAGAAGCGGGGTCAGACTTGAATAAGTTGAAAATATTCTTCATCACAATTGGGTGAGAAACTTAATTCGGGATTGATAGTTCACTTGATAATCTTCTCCATTGAAAAAATGGAAATCAAGATTAAAACAAAAAGATTTTCAACTTATTCAAGTCTGACCCCCAATAGTCAAAAGGTGGCTTGGTGAATGCCAACGTTGCCCTTGTCATCAATGACTTTGACCGTGATCATGTTGTCAAAATCCTTGGGCAATCTGAGCGTCAGGTTGAATTCCTCTCGCCTCGAATCACAAATTCCATCTTCGGGAAATACAATCTGCCAGCCCTCAGGCCGTACGAGATATCTCACTTCTTGTATGTGAGAAAAGGAATCCTGAGCAATGAACGCCAAAGTCAGTTGATTTCTGTCATGGGATAACTGAAAGCCGCTGATCGTGGGAAGCGAGTTATCAATGACAAGAGGCTGGCTGATTTTTTCCGTTTTCAACTCCATGCCCGCTGGATTCGAAGGCTTATCCAGAGCTTCCACTTTAATATAATAGATGCCATCAGGCAGAGTGGCCGTATCGAAAGCAAAGATACTCTCCCTCCAGTCCCTCCTCAAAATGCGCCATTGGCTCTCGCTATCTTTTCTGGCCGAGATGGAATAGACAAGCACATCGCCGTTCTCATCAGCGGCCTTCCAGAGGACAGTTTGATACCCCTTCCTTTGGACTTTTTTGGCAGCCATAAAACCCATCGTATCTTCTTTAGTATTCGCTTCAACAATGTCCTCAACAGCCCCCTGGATCACCTCCTTCTGCTCCGGAGGTTTCAAAAAGACGACATTGGCCGGCAGGAATTCCAGCTTTGTGATCACTGGCTCGAGGTTGGTCTGAAGGTAGAAGAGCAGGGTTTTCTGCAGTTGAGGAGACAACTTGCCCGAGTTTGTCTTGAAATTAACTTTAAACTGAATGTACCGGGCCTTGGGATTCAATATTTGCTCCCCTGCATTCTTTTGATAGGGTGGGGACCAATCACTCCAGGTCTGATTAGGCTCGCCGGCATTTCCGCTGCGGGTTTGGAACTGAAGGAGCGTGCCCTTCGGCATATCGGCATTCCACTCAATTCTCCCCCAGGAGGAAAGCGATTTTGTGTCAAAAACGTGACTGATGTATTCTCCCTCAAAACGTTGTTCAGAGAGGATAGCGCTCAAATTCGACGGATTATTGGAGAGGGTGTAGATCCGTGAACCGACGGGCCTGAGAAGATAGATCTGTTCCGCATTCTTCTGGAGGATCAATGACACTTTTTCGTCGCTGTCAATAGCGTAAACCCGCCCCTTTTTTCCCGTTCCGAAAAGCAGCTCTTTTTTTGCCTCATTCCAGAGCAAGGTGTAAATCAACTCATCCGCAGAACTCCAAAGCCTTTTGGCTATGCCGCCGGAATTGACCTTATAAAGAGTACTGGGTTGACCTTGCGCATGAGGGGATACAATCTGAGGGCTCGCTCCTTGAGGAGTCACGGTGATGGAAACCTCGGCATCGGGCTTGGCACGGACTTGCGGTTTTACTTCTCTCTGTGGCCTGACAACAAAACCGCCGGCTGCGCAATAAATATTCCCGCTCCTATCCAGAGCGACACTCTTGATTTCTTCAAAAGGAGATTCAAAAAGCACAGAGATCCTTCGATCCGGTAATATTCGATAAAGACGTCCCTTTCCACCGCTTCCTGCAATCAACCCTCCATTCCGGTCGATTTCCAGGCAGAGAATATGATTTTCCTCGGCATTCAAGAACTTTGCGCCTTCGCCCCTCTCGCTGATCTCATAGATCCCACCACTTTCGCCCACTGCTGCCAGCAGTGTGCCTTTGTCCGTGAATTTCAGATCCCAAATGTACTTCTCCTGAGGATTGAAAAACGCTTCACCCTTGCCTTGGCCCGTGATTTTATAGACCTTTCCGTTCGGGGAGCTTCCAGCAAACAGGTTCCCTTCGGAGTCCAAAGCCAGACAGTAGATGTCCATTTCAGGCACCTGGTAATAGAGTTCATGTTTTCCTGCGGTGTTAATCCGATAGATCTTTCCTCCATGGCCGGTTCCGATAAACAGATCGCCTGATTGACCGGCAATAAAAGATAAATAAAACTCTTCGGCGGGCCCCTCCATCACTTCTTCCTTGGGAGAAAGAGAGAGAATCCCATCATATGAGACAGAAATTCCGTCAAATTTTCCATCCAAATAGTCGCTGAGGCTGTGCAATTCCCATTTTTGTGGCTGAACAGCAAGAAGTGTCACAACCAAAAAAAGTGCCAGTGTTGGCAGTGCAAAAAGATGTCTTTTCATTCCCTTTGTCTCCATTCTCTGTTCATTTGATTTTGAGCGGTATGAGGGTGACGCCTCGAAAAACTGAAGAAACAGGTTGCTGCATATAGCCAAGAGTCGATTTATCCAGCTCTGTTGGTGATGAGGAGGCGGCACGCGGGGAAGAGAACATGGATTTCATTGTCGGCGGCAAATTGGGCAATTCTTCGCCTTTTAGAAAAAGTCCCGGTTTTGAGGCCAGTATTTTAAAGTAGATGCGATTGTTTTTCCTAAAATTACTCAATATCCTCAGCAATTGCTCCAGGTTTCTCGGGATGAAAACCTGTCTTTTATACTGACTGGACTCGATTTGCTGAAGCGACGCGGCATCGGCGACAATGAGATAGAACTCAGAACCCGACGGCAAATGAGGGACAGGAATGCCCCCCTCAATCTCAGATACTTCGCCTCTAAAATCCCGGGTAAAAACCTTGATCCGCACGATCTCTCCAGGAGAGACATCGTATTTATCCAGCCAGACTTTCTCAAGAAAAGAATATTTTACTTCTTCGGAGGACTTGATATTCAAATCGATCCGGTGTATGGCAAGATCCCTGAATTCATTGCTTGTCAAAAAATAGACAACAGAGGTAACAAGGCTGGCGAGGCCGGTGACTGAGGAATCAAAGTTTCCAGAATACAAATCTTCCAGATGCACACTTTTGCCATTCTCCAAATAGATGTCACCTTTCAATTCAAGAGAGAGATCACTCAAGGACCTTTCTTCCCCCGTGATGAGATTGGCCACCACCATATTTGCCAGCAGAGGTGTAAAAATCTTATCCTCAGTGAGTTTGACGTGGTATTCTTTTTTTTCTCCCTTGTCATTCTGCAAGGTGATGTTGAGCGGAATCATGCGAGGCATTTGGCCAATTTCACCGAATACGCCCGGCGTTCGATCTTGAGTTATTCTTCCAATAGGAGTTTCTTTGCTTGTGAGTTTGAAGGAGGATTGCAGGCTTGGCATTATCCCGATAACCTCGGCCTTGGTCATGGTGTACTCAACAGAACCCAGATTGTACATGGGATGCCCAAATGCAAAAACTTTATTCCCATCAACATAGGTCACGGTCCCTATAGAAGACATACTCAGATCGCCGGTGACCAGCTGAACCCCAACCGAGTCCCCACCCTCTAGTTTAAGATCCGGAAGAGAAATTTGCTCTTCTGTCTGACCGGTGAGGGCCGCATTCATGGGAGAAAAGCCTATTTTGGAAAAAAAAGGTTCTACTCTTCTAAGAACATCCTGAGAAAATCCGTTGACGACCAAAGGCACGCCAATGGGAGAAAACATCCGCCCTTCTGCGACCAGAGACAAGTCCCGAGAATAATGCTGCGAGTAAACTTCGAAGAGATCGTTCAATGTCATATGTTTGACAACAGGGATGCGGGCGGAAAAAGTAGCTCTGGAAGCTCCCCGTTTGGATATGGCCAGCATTTCTCCGATGGGAGTGATTCCAGCAATTGGCTCTTTGGCAAAATTTGCAAATTTGTAGGCAAGAGCACCGATCAACTTCCCGTCCACATAAACCGGGCTGCCACTCATGCCCTCAATCACACCGGCTCTTTCGACCGCTTCACCCTTGACGCGAGCAACAATCATGTCCTTTTTGGGCCGGACGTTCCTCATTACACCAAGGATCTCAACATCGAATTCCTCTATTTTATCACCGAGAAAAACGCTGCGGCCCTTGCCTGTCATCCCCGCTTTGATCTCATCGACGGAAAGAATCGTCTCCTGAGCATCAAGGATGGAGCCAAACATATGCGCCGATAACAGCACGATTATTGTCAGAAAAGCTCGTTTTCTCATGTCTCTATTATACTCTTTCTCTCACAGATTTGTTAGCCAGTTGCGCCGCTTGAAAGCTCGACTGTCTCTGTCTCATGGATTGACATAGGGCGACGTATTGAACACGTTTTCCTGAAAAATCCGGGCTAGATACTTAAAACCCAAAATAACTGATTTCGTTTCAAATGTTTATTTGAGAAGCCCCAATTGTCGGCCGCATTTCTCGAAAGTCGCCAAAACCCTATCCAGTTCTTCATCAGAATGGGTTGCGGAATAGCTTGTTCGAATAAGCGACTGCCCCTTCGGAACGGCAGGATAGATAACCGGATTGGTAAAAATGCCCTCTTCTCTGAGCAGGCGCCACATCATGAAACCCAATTCATCTTTTCCGATCATGACGGGAATGATGGGGGTTTCAGTAAATCCTGTGTCAAAACCCATTGATTCAAACCCGGCTTTCATCTTTTTGGTGATGGCCCACAGTTTTTCCCTTCTTTCAGGCTCATTTTTGATGATTTCAAGGGTTGCCAGAACCGTGGCCACAGAAGCAGGTGTGATGCTGGCGCTAAAAATGAGAGATCTGGCATGATGCTTGATGTAGGAAATGACCTTTTTATCGCCGGCGACAAATCCTCCCAGAGCAGCAAAAGATTTGGAGAAGGTGCCCATGATCAAGTCAACGTCATCCTCTACATCGAAATGTTCGGCCGTTCCTCTTCCATGTTTCCCCATAACACCAATCCCATGGGCGTCATCGACCATGACCTTGGCATCGTATTTTTTTGCTAATTCGACTATCCCGGGCAGATTGGCTAGATCACCTTCCATAGAAAATACGCCATCCACGACAATCATGATATTGGATTTGTGATCCAGTTTTGCTAAAAGCCTCTCCAGATCCTCCATGTCGTTGTGTTTGAACTTCAGTATTTCTCCGTAAGCAAGACGGCATGCGTCGATAATGCTGGCGTGATCCATCCTGTCCGTCACGACGTAATCTCCTCTTCCCACCAGAGTGGAGATTGTTCCTAAGTTGGTTTGGAATCCGGTACTAAAGGTCAGCGCGACCTCTTTGTTCATGAATTTGGCCAAACGATCTTCCATCTCGACATGGATATCCAGAGTGCCGTTTAAAAATCGAGAACCACAGGTGGCCACACCATATTTATCGACGGCATCCTGCGCAGCCTTCATGACATCGGGATGGTCCAAAAGACCCAGATAATTGTTGGACCCCACCATAATCATTTCTTTCCCATCTACCTTGACTTTGTTGCCTTTCACTTCTTGAATAGGAGTGAAATAGGGATAATACCCCATTTCCATCGTTTCTTCTGCTCGCGTGAAGTTATAACATTTGTCAAAAAGGCTCACTCTTTTCTCCTTATCAGAAAGTCCACTGCCGATAAACCGAGATTCCATCATTGCCACACGCCGAATTGCGTGTTTGACCACACAAAATTATTCGCTTAAAATCTAAGAGATGAAAATTTTCGTGACTGGTGGTACAGGCTTTATCGGTAGCCATCTTATCGATCATTTCTTAGATTATAAAGACGCTGAGATATATGCTCTTGTCAGAGATTTGAATAACGTAAAATGGCTAACGGGTCTCAATATCATTTTCTTAAAAGGAGACCTCCTCCATATTCCTGCGCTTCCACCTGACATCGATTATGTCTTTCATATAGCAGGATCAATCAAAGCCTCTAAAATGGCTGACTATTATACAGTAAACCTGCAGGGAACGGCAAGTGTTTTTCAATCTCTTCTCTCCCAAGGAATTTCACCGAAAAAGGCCGTGTACTTGAGCAGCTTGGCTGCATCAGGGCCAAGCCAAGATGGACATCCAGTCCGCGAAGAGGATGAACCATGCCCCGTTTCACCTTATGGAAAGAGCAAACTGGAGGGTGAGATTGAAGCTCTCAAATTCAAATCAAAGCTGCCGCTTGTGATTGCCAGAGTGGGGGCCGTTTATGGTCCTCGCGATCGCTCCTTCCTCCCCTATTTCAAAGCGATCAAAAGAGGAATCCTCCCTTCAGTGGGTTCAACCAGTCAGATAGTCAGTTTGATCTACATTGAGGATTTGATCCATGCCCTGAATCTCTGTGCACAGAAAGACACAGAAAGCGGCGCCATTTTCCATATCGCAGACCCTCAAATCTATCCAATAGATGAAATGGGGGCTATTGCTGCCAAAGTCATGGATGTTAAGCTGAAAAAAGTGAAATTTCCGATTCCCCTCGCTTACACGGCCGCTATCATCTCAGAGTGTATCGGGAAAATAAGAAAAAGCCCCGGAGTCTTCAATAGACAGAGATTCCAGGAGTTGATACAAGATGCCTGGGTTGCAGACTCTACCAAGGCTAAAGAGGTCCTTTCCTTCTCTCCCCGCGCCACACTCCAAAAAGGAGTGGAAGAGACGATCCACTGGTATCTCCAACATGAGTGGCTTTAGAGATCCTGGTCTTGTTGGGTGGGATTAGTTTTTCTTCTGGTAAATCCTTGAGGATGTGTAAAAGCTCGTCGCAAATTTCGAAGTGTATTTCAAGCACCACCCTTCTTCCCAAGAACAGGCAAAGTATTTGACTTTGCCGGAAAAAGAATGGTTTCCGCGTTTGGCTTCCATTTTCACTGTAAAGGGTATTTCAATGGGTTCTTTCAAATCGAGGTACTCTTTGCCGTCCTCCTCTATAATCTTAATTTCTAAGTCAGAGGCAGAAAAAAAGTTCTTTGGAAAACTCAGCTCTGCAGAGGGAGCAAATTCAATCGTGAAGAAGGGCTGAGAGCTTATCTTAAGGCCCTCTTCGACAGTAACTTTCAGGACAACGTTCCCCTCTTGTCCTCTTCGCAGCCTCCGGGGGCGGATCGAGACTTCGATCTTCAGTAAATCCTCGGCCGCAGACGAGAATTGGACCAGAGCCAAACAAAGAACAATAAGGAACCTCAAACACTTTTTCATAAATACATGCATGCCTGCACCATGTGTGTTTTAGGTAATACTGTACAAAAAAAAGGCAGAAACATCAAAAAGCTAACCCGAAACCACATTCTCAAGTGTTTTTTGGCATCATCCGCTCTAAATGCTCTATTCCGCTGCGTCGATAGAGTGACATCATATTTTGAAGATGAAAAATTGACTTTATTTTTTCGGTCCCATCATCTATTATTAGTTGACGCAAAAAACCAAAATCAAAAAAATGACTCCACGAGCCACTATTACAGGAACAGGACGTTACACCCCTCCCAGAGTGGTCACCAACCTAGACCTTGAAAAAATGATGGACACATCCGACAAATGGATAAGGGAGAGAGCCGGGATAAAAGAAAGACACTTTGTCGAACCCGGAGTTGGCACCTCAGACCTGGGCTGTAAGGCAGCTCTCAAAGCCATCGAGGACGCCCAGATAGATAAATCGGAAATCGAATTCATCATCGCCGCAACACTTTCACCCGATCATTATTTTCCCGGCATCGGAGTCCTCATTCAAGAAAAGCTCGGGATTGATACCATCGGCGCTCTTGATGTTCGAAACCAGTGCAGCGGTTTCCTCTACGCTCTATCCGTGGCTGATCAATATATCAAAGCAGGCACATTCAAAAAAATACTGATTGTTGCCGCTGAGATACACTCCACTGGCGTGGATTTTTCGGACAGGGGCAGAGATATTTCTGTTCTCTTTGGAGATGGCGCAGGTGCGGTCATTGTCGAAAAAAACGAACACAATGATGGTCGAGGTATCCTTTCGACTCACCTCTATTCACAAGGTAAACATGCAACGGCCCTTTGGATGGAAAAGCCAAGTCCCAAAGATCGGACTATCTTCTATCCTGAGATGCTCGAGCAGGAGGGAATATACCCCCGAATGGATGGAAAGCTCGTTTTCAAAAACGCATCGATACGAATGCCTGAAGCCGTAAGAAAGGCTCTCAAGACGAATAACCTGACCATCGAGGATGTTGATCACCTCATCCCCCACCAGGCTAATGACCGGATTAGCCTGATGGTCGCCAGAAACCTGGGGATTCCAGTCGAGAAGGTTATTCGGAATATCGAGCGCTACGGCAACACTACGGCCGCTTCGATTCCTATTGCGCTGGATGAAGCCTTGGAGAGTGGACGGATAAAAAAGGAAGACATCGTCGTTCTCACCGCCTTTGGTTCTGGATTTACTTGGGCTGCGGCTGCCCTTAAATGGTAAAGGACAGTGTCGGCAATTTTTATGAATGATTCACGGACAGGTGGATTATTCACGGCCCGAGATCGCTGCAAAGGCGAGGCAGTGGCTTTCGAAGCTGTAGTGAACTACCGCGAGAAGGCCACAACGAAGGCTTTGTAGCGAGATCGGTCCGCCCGAAGGGGAAAAATTGCCGGCAATAATATAAAATGGTTCTTAAGAATAAGAGTGTCGGCAATTTTTATGAATGATTCACCTATAGTAAAGAAGCTTTATATTGCATAGCTTCACATTTTTATGATAGGATTTTTATCTTTTAATACAGATATATCGACTGTCTACAAAGGAAAGCCTACAGAGGAGGTGGATTAAATGAAAAAAACATGCTATTTCCTGCTTATTTTTGTCTTCCTTTTATCATCTGCAATGGTGCTTATATCGGGAGAATCAGAGGATGAGAAATTCCAAAAATTCCTGGATTCGTATTTTGATGCGCTTTGGAAATTCTATCCGAGTCTGGCGACAGTGAATGGATATCACAAATACGACGATAAACTCGAAGACCTGGGTAAAGGGGATATCGAAAAGATGCACGAAAACCTGGATAAGTTTAACCAGGAGCTCGTAGCCAAAATCGACAGCACTCAATTGAGCCCGGAACTCCAGATTGACCATGCCATGATGGTCGACGGTTTGGATAGAGAGCTGATCAAGCACGAAAATCTTTTGCCTTGGGAGTACAATCCCCTCTTCTACAACCGAATATTAAACAGATGTATCCGAAGTTTATTTGCCTCGGAGTTCGCTCCCCTCGAAGCCCGGACAAAAAATGCTCTGGAACGACTCAAGGAACTACCCAAGCTCATCAAACAGGCCAAAGAGAATTTGAAAACACCTCCTCAGATATACACTGAAACCGCAATCGCTCAATTCCCTGCCATTCTGGATTTCTACCAGACAGGACTTTCAGAAATGATCGAGGAAACGTCTGATCCCAATAAAGCAAAACTCCTGGCTGAACTGACAAAGGTCGTCAAGGAGCTCATGGTGTACAAAGATTTTCTCAGCAATGAGCTTCTTCCTCGATCGACCGGAAATTTCCGGCTAGCTGAGGCTCATCGCAGGCTGATTCGCGGAACATACCAGAATTCCATTCCTATTGCTGATCTGGTTGCACGAGCAAAAGCTGATTATAACAATCTCCGCCGGGAGATGTTTCTTGTCTGCATTCCTTTTTACAGAATCATGTATCCAAACATCAATCTCGAACAGCTCACCACTCAAAGGGGAGAAGAGGAAGTTAAAAATATCGCCATTAAAGGAGTTTTCGACAAGATAAAAGGCGAACACGCGACCAAAGAAGAGTTTATAGACACGCTAAAAACCTACAAGGAAGAGATTAAAAAATTCATCCAGGAAAATCAGCTTTTGGATCTCCCTGAAGTCGATCTAAAAATCGAGCCCATACCGCAGGAAAGTCAAACAATGCAGTGGACAGAAATTCTTCCTCCCGGGCTTTATGATACATCAGAAGATTTTGTTTGCCTGGTATCGGATATTCCTGACACGATGGATGAAGCAAAAGCGAACTCCATTCTCGAAGAATTCAACAACTTCCTAATCCCATTCTTCGTCGTCAGAAACATTTATCCCGGGCCCTTTGTGCCTTATTACTTCACGCGCAAAAATCCTTCGCTGGTGAGAAAGATGTACCCGAACATGCCGCTGATCAAAGGCTGGCCGGTTTTTATCGAAGAAATGCTGCTCGAAGCAGGGCTCGGAAATTACGACCTCCGTCTGCGTTTGAACCAGCTCAAAAATCAACTGAAAGCGGTTATAGACTTCAATCTCGACTTCAACATCCACGAAGCAGGCATGACCAAAGAACAAGCTGTCGCCTACATGACCCGAGGAGCGTTCCTCACTGAAGCCGAGGCCGAAATGAACTGGCAACGCATCATTCTCAATCCCGGTGATTCCACATACACGTATGTGGGCTATCAAGAATTCAAGGACATGGAGCTGGAATACAAAAGGCTCAAGGGAGACTCCTTCACACGGAAAGAATTTCTCAGCAAAGTCCTCAGTTTCGGTGCGCTGCCGCTGCGCCAGTTGAAACAGAAGCTTTCTCAATAAAGAGATCTAAAAACGCAAAAAGCTATTCCGGGATTTATGAACTCCCAATTGTGTGTTTTTTATCTTGAGTAATTTAGTTGATTCACACGCACATTTGAGCGGGGAGCAATTCGACCCTGACCGCGATCAAGTCATCCAAAGAGCTTTTAAGGAAGGTATTGCAGCCGTCCTCTGCCCGGGTGAAATCACGGAATCTCACAACTTGGACACCACTCTTGCCATCGCCGAAAAATACAGCAATATCATTGCGGCCGCAGGTGTTCATCCTCATCAGGCAAAAGATTTTTCTCCTGACAACCTGGCTAAAATTGCGGAACTGGCTCAGGCAAAAAAAATATTTGCGGTGGGAGAGATAGGCTTGGATTACCACTACAATTTTTCTCCACCGGAAATCCAAAGAGACGCCTTTCATCAACAACTCCGGTTGGCGCAGGAGCTGGAATTGCCGGTTATCATTCACAGCCGGAAAGCCAGGGATGATGTGATGGCCGGGCTGGAGATTGCAAATTTTCGCAGGGGCGGTGTCCTCCACTGCTTCACAGAAGACTGGTCCTTTGCCAAATACATGATAGCCAAAGGATTTCTGATTTCCTTTTCCGGAATACTAACCTTTCCCAATGCCGATGATTTGAGAGAAGTCGCCGGCCAGGTTCCTCTGGAGAAGCTTCTTGTCGAGACTGATTCTCCCTACCTCGTTCCTGCTCCCTTTAGAGGAAAAATTCAGAGGAACGAGCCTGTTTATGTCAAAGAAGTGGCGCATTGGCTTGCTGATCTTAAAAATGTTTCTATGGAACACATCGCTGAGGTCACAAAGCAAAACTTCGAATCACTCTTTCAGATTGCAATATAAAAAACGAGATGGTAATATATGGGCCACGTATAAACTAGAAATAAATGGCTTCTGAAGATGGATAGAGAGCTCAAAAACACACTCAAACACGAATTGACGAAAAGCCTGACTCTACGCGAACTCTACAGCGATATACGACCGGATTTGGATGAAATCGAAGAAAAACTCAAAGTATTTTCTCAATCGACGAATCCCCTCATCGCAGAAATCAGCTCCTACCTTTTTCGGAAGGCTGGGAAGAGAATTAGACCTGCACTTCTGGTACTCTGTTCCAGGCTTCTGGGATACAGGGGCGATGAACACATCCTCATGTCTGCTTTGGTTGAGACTATTCATACAGCCAGTTTGATCCATGATGATATCATCGATCACTCCAACGTGCGCCGGGGCATACCCACTGTGCACGCCAAATGGGGACCGAATATAACTGTGCTGTTGGGCGATTATCTCTATATTCGCACCCTGAACCTCTCTCTCCAGAGCAAGCACAAAGAAATTATCGAAGTTCTCACCGAGATTTCAGCTCAAATGATCGATGGGGAGCTCTATGAATACTATGTGAGCGGCAATTTCAGCCTGGGGGAAGGCGATTATCTAAAGATTTTGGACAAAAAAACAGCGTCGCTTTTTGCGGCTTCCTGTCTTATCGGGGGTATTCTGAGCGAATCGTCGGATGAAGCCAAGAGTGACTTGTCCGAATTCGGGAGAAGTCTCGGCATGTCCTTTCAGATAGTCGACGATTTGCTGGATTACACAAGCGATGAAAAAACACTCGGAAAGCCGGTACTTTCCGACTTAGCGGAAGGGCGCGTCACCCTTCCCCTCATCTATACCCTTAACAATGATGGTGCGTGCAACCGGAAACGGCTCAAAAAGCTGTTGGCGATGAAAAATTTCGAGGACGGCATTAGAGAGGAAATCCTTGAAATCGTGAAATCAAACGGAGCCTTGGAGTACACCTTCAAAAAAGCCGAAAACTTCTCGAACAAATCGAAAGAAATCATCAGTCAGTTTCCAAAATCCATATACAGGGATACTCTTTCTTTAATCCCTGACTTCGTGCTCAACCGTAACCGATAGATTTGTCCGCTTTAGTAAGGACACACCGCATAACTGTCAGATGGACCTCTCCCAAACACATCAAATAAGGAATCGAAATCCATGATAGAGATAGAAGTAAAAATAAAAATCAATAACCTGGAAGACATTAAAAATAGAATAGTTGCTCTGGATGCCGCATTGGATAAAGAACGGCACCTGGAGGAAAACAGGCTCTATGATTTTGCTTCGGAGGATCTTTACAGGAAAAACCATGCTCTCCGGGTCAGAAAAGCCAACAGAAAGACTTTCCTTACCTTCAAAGGCGCCACACAAAAATCGAGGAGGTTCAAAATACGGGAGGAATACGAGACAGAAATTAAAAACGCCAAGGAATTGCAGAAAATACTCAAATCTCTAGGCCTTCGTCCTGTATTCAAATATAGCAAATACCGGACTGTCTTCAGGAAAAAGCGGCTAAAAATATGTCTTGATGAAACAACCGTCGGAAATTATCTCGAGCTCGAGGGACAGCAAAGCGAAATTGTGCGTTTTACCGAAGCGCTCTGCTTATCCAAAAGGAATTTTATCAAGAAGGATTATATCCAGCTCATCAAAGACGACAAGAATAGTAACTCAAACCAGGATAGCAAAAAAAATATTTAAAGATGTCAGCTTTTTTTCTTTGCCTTTTTCTTCGTTTTCTCTTTTTCTGATTTTTTCGCAGTTTCTGTCTGACTTTCCTTAGCCTCTGATTCTTCAGAAACCTCTTCTAAGATAGATTCGTCACCTACCTCCAACTCTTCCCCAATAAAGGCTTCATCCTCAGGCATATGAAAGGCTTCTGCCTTGGGCTGAACGATTTCGTAGTCGATCAGACTCTGTTTAACTTCATTTTGGGCGATGCGAATGAGGTTTTTAGACCTGGCTCTGATTTTCGGTTTGGCACCCTGGAGGAGCTGCTTGGCCCTTTTTGAAGCTAAAATGACAAACCGGAATTTGCTGTCAAGGTCACCGTATGCTCTCAACTGACCTCTCTTTGTTAAAATAGATTCAATTTAAACTAATAAAATAACAAAAAAACCGAATGATTTCAACTTATTCGACTAATTTCAATGTCCTGTAAACCGGCTATGGAGGTGTATGACTATGCTATCAGGGGTTGACAGCATGGAAGATCGACCTCTGGAAAAAGGATTTCTTTTTTTGTTTTCATTCGGAATATGACTATGTTAAAATGGTTCGATAAAATGGACATAGAAGCCAGGGTGCCAATGCTTTCCGCCCATACAGACGGCCATAAATCCATATGGGCCATTGGTGGTGGAAAGGGAGGAACAGGAAAAAGTTTTATCACGGCGAGTCTGGGGATCCAGCTCTCTAATCTGGGCGAAGATGTGACTCTCATAGACGCTGATCTGGGAGGGCCAAATCTGCACACCTTTCTGGGAATGGAAGAATCCAATCTTGATTTGGGCCATTTCATCACGAATAGAGTGACAAAACTCCAGGACACCGTTACATTCACGCCCTTTGATGGTCTGAAACTGATAAAGGGTACCGACAATGTTCTCTTCACTTCCAACCTGAACTACTTCAAAAAGCTCAAATTTATCCGTCACATCAAAGCTTTCGATGCCAAGAGAGTGATCGTTGATATCGGAACCGGGACATCTTACAACTGCATCGATTTCTTCCTGCTATCGAATCCCGGTATTCTTGTCGTGAATCCTGAACCGACATCGATCGAAAATGCCTATTATTTCATGAAATCGTGCATCATTAGAATATTGAAGTTCTATATTGATCACTACGGCATACAAGATTTGATCCAAAAAGTCTCTTCGCACATAGTAGACACAACAAAATCAATCTATAGTTTTTTCAGTGAAATCATTTCTCACGACAAGTTTTATGCTGATCTCCTTTACAGGGCGCTGAGAAAGTTCAATCCCTGTCTGATCATCAATAAAGCCCGTGATGAAAGAGACATGATCCTGGGAGAATCAATCGTCAATGTGGTTCAAAAGTATCTCGTCATAGATCTCAAATTTCTGGGAGCCGTGCCTTTCGATGAAAATGTTCATTGGAGCTTGAAAAGCTTCACCCCCTATATAAAAAAACACCCGAACAGTGACACAAGCGAAGCTGTGAAGTCTATCGCAGAGAAACTGGTTGGAATAAAAGAAACAAAGAGATTTGCCGTTGAAGCTTGAGGAATATGGCCTTAAAAAAGATCGAAGATATGAATCATTACGAAGTGCTCAACATAAACACGAGTGCATCACAGCAGGAAATTGAGAAAGCTTATCACACATCGAAAGCTGGCTTCCAACGGAATGCCTTGGCACACTACAACCTTGTTTCAGATCAAGAAAGAGAAGACATGTTGGCCCGCATCGAAAAGGCTTACCTGGTTCTTAGTCATCCCAGAAAACGAAAACGTTATGATTTGAGAACGTTCCACTATAAAACCGAAAACAAAGAGCCGTCTTTTTTCAGACAAACAACAGAAAGACTCGTCATCGAAGACGGCGAAAAAAAATCCTTTTGGTCAAAGCTCAAAAACTTCTTCTCCCCCAAAAATAAATAGCGGCGATTCTTAGTATTCAACCACAATGTCATCTTGGGTGCCCAAGACTCCATCATGCCCGGCTGAAGTGAGGCGGAAATTTTCATCCGATAGTTTTTCGTATTCAATAGTCCTTCCCCACCCGTCCCATTTGCCCGTCGTTATAGGTGTTGTCAGCCGCAGGTCTTCAAGCTTTTCGGGTACCCTGCCCTGGATGGCGATATACCCGGCAATCTCTTTCTTCAGTGTTTCCATGTTTGTTTCCGTGAGTCTTTGTTTAGCACGAGAAAAGGCTTCTATTTGTTCGGGAATGTCTTTTTGTCCGCCGGACTTCAATGTATAGAGAAAAAACACAATGACGGCTGCCAGCATAAGAATCACAAGAAATCCTCTTATTTTCATGATACCTCCCTCATGATCGAAAACTTATCCTTCATTCTCATCTCTTACTTAGCTATTTAGTCGGTGAATCAGAGCAGAGTTTCATCTCTTGATAATTTTTGCCCTCAAACGGTAATAGGGAATAAGAAGAAGAATCACCACGATCAAAGCTAAAAAATACGAGCTGTTCACACCTTCCCGGATTTGATGCGCCAACATGACCAAACTGCTCTGGATGTGAATAAAAATCAAATTGAAAAAAATGAGATTGAGAAGAACCTGATCTAAACAGAGAGCTGCCCTCCAGGGAACCTGTATTCGAGAAATCAGGGCTTTTGATATCAAAAAAAACACGAAAACGAACAGGGTTTGGCTAAGGGGATAAATAAAAAACAGGAGTGATTTTTCCATCATCATCAGAGCCTGTCCGTAGAAATTCAACCAAAGCGGCATCCTTTGCGGTAGACGGGGATAGGAGTAGACAGCCAAGATCCACGCTGCAGCGACGAGAATACCGTTAAAAATGAACAGAATGCGGATGGATTTGTTCTGCATCGCAAAAAAAGATCGCCTCCTAGCTTTCGCGTTTTCCTTCTAAGAAGTCAATAAAATCACTTTCATTGATCCACCACTTCCTGCCGATCTTCTGGGCCCGGATCTTTCCCGACTGCAAGAGTTTAAGGGCAGTCACACGACTGATTTGGAGTTTCTCTTGGATATCCGCCAGGGAGTATTGCTCAATGACTTTGCTGCCAAGCCAGATTGTTCTCATTTACTTATTTTTACTTAAATGTACTTTTATTAATAATAACATACTACATATAGAGGAGGAATTGTCAAGGTTTTTTTCTGCCATGCCCGCCTCCGGCCTTCAAACAGTTTTTGCCATCACACATTCCGATCCCTCCATAGCGCACATCGGTTCTAACGCCATCACGGAAATAGAGGTGCTTCCAGCCATTATTCACTAACCGTGAAGGATGATGTCGTCATTGTCTTCGATTGCGAGTTCGGATCTTCTGCAAAGAAATAAAGAAAATACTTTCCGGCCTCCAAGTTGTCGGTTTTAATCTCCATCGAGAGTATTCCAGTTTTGTCGATCAGGGAATTGAGATCCTCGGCAAAAACGCAATCCATGGCCACTTTTTGACCGCTGGGCTGGTGAACCAACCGCGCATACAGCTTCAATTCAGACGCAGGAATATCAAGAAGTGAGCACCGGAACTTCGCCTTAAGATGAGTGCCCATCTTTAAGTTACCTACGAGCGGTGCATACCTTGAAGGATCGAAAGAATAGAGTTCAACAAGGGCCGAATGTTCCTGCTCTCCTTCCTTGACATTCCTGTTACCGGCGTTCACGAAAAGAGTGTTTGATTCAGGAATGAGCAATAACGGAGGAGAGAGCTTAATACCTACTTTTGCAGGATTTGGGATGTGAATCGAGGAGGATCCCACGGCGCTCGCTCCCGTCAATAAATTTCTTACCACCACACGGCACTCAAATTCTCCTCGATACAGGGGAAGCACAACATAAGGTAAGATGCTCTCATTTGAAAAACGGGGATCATCCCCCTTGATTCCCCGATAGCCGACGATGTTTTGTTTGTCGTCAAAGACGAGAAAGACAATCTCCGTTTTTTCACCCCACACGGCATGCGTGCTGTCATCTGTGCCTGCGATCATGACGACATGATCTCTTGGGATTGCTGAAACTGGGAGGGCCACTAGAGGTATCTTAACCGGATCTCCATAAAGAGGCCTGTCATTCAGCGCCAAGTCGACGAGATGGATTTTCCTCTCCAAATCGGAGAGCTTTGCAAAAGGCTTGGGGTTGAAATATCCTCGCTGAGCAAAGACCTCACATCCCTTGCGATTCACTTTAACTTTGATACTGTGGTATTTGCCATCCTTTTTTTCATCAATGTAGTATCCCAACACATAGTAGGATCCGGTCATAGCATGAATTTCTTCGATCGCATCCTTGGGATTTTTGGTATTCTCAAAATATTTGCCCCCCGTATCTTTAGCCAGATTCAGCAAGGATGTGATACCTTGTCGATTTCTGTCTTCGATAAAAGGAGACGGCTGCTCATCCTCTCTGGTGACCTCGTTGGAGTAAATACTGCGGCCCTCTCTGTCCATGAAATCGGAATACATTCCGGCCACATTAATGGCGTAAATGGGAGCATTGGCAACAGCCAATTCCCTCGCCATATCTTCATACCTGCTGCGCAGATCAAAGGTATCCGAAGCGGGAAGATTGATCTTATTCAATTGAGGAGCAATTTCGACAGCCGTTCGGTACATCAGCCAATTCGGGATGCCGGAAGAAAAGAGTATGACATGCTTATACCCGGGAATATAGCGAAGAGCCCTGGCCCAGTCTCTGACTACTGAAGCAAAATGGAGAACTTGATGCCGATATTCCATCTTGCCGCCGAGTCGCATCATGTCTTCTCTCATGCTTCGCGTGCGCTCTTTGACATTTTGGATCATACGGGAGAACTGCGGAAATAATTTTTCATCCATAAGAGCCCGTTCGCTCCTGAATGCCAGCTGGGTTTCCTGTTCCTCGAGCATGCGCCCCGCTCTTCCCAGAACTTCCTGAAGTCCCAATCCCCTGACGAGATCCCGGACTTTGTCATGATCAGTCGTCAGATACTCGTGAAGCACCAATCCTTTCAGCGTCGAATAGGCCACAATTCCCACTGTATCCGAAGGACTGAGTCCGGTATCGATAAAATGCAAGGCTGCCTCCTTAGCCATAGCAATACCAGCAAGATCATTGAAGGCAAAATCAAAGAAAAGAAAAAATTTCCTCGGCATTTTGCGCCTTTGAACGATGTCATCGACCGATTGGTTTTGTTCCTCCGGAAGGTAGAGGTTATGCCGTTCAAAATCGGTGATTCTTTGCAGCTTTCCCTTGTCAAAGAGTTGAAAGTCTTCCTGTTCAAGATCTGTCACGGGTTGGCCTTTTTTGTCCACCACATAAACCTGAACCAACTTGAGAGTGACGGTAACCTCCTGCTTCAGTTCCTGTCGATCAACAGTGTCGTGGACAGGGAAACCAACAGAACCAATGTTGAGCACGAGATAAAGGGCAATCCCGAAAACCAAAAAAGAGCCTTTGATCATACGTTCTCCTCTCGTCCCAGTAATGACTTTCCCGACTATAATTATAGTGTTTTGAGCGACAGGAGTAAATTCAAAATCAGCCGAGCAGACCATGGGAAAGATCCTGACATTCCCGGTTTCGAAGAAGTCTTAATTTGACAATCTCCAACCGCTCCTATATATACAAGAACGGTCATAATGAGGGTTATAAAGATCAACAATCTGATTCTAAAGGAGGTCTTCTGTGAATAAGTTGTGCATGACACCATGTTCTGTCATTTTCATGATCTTCCTGATCATGTCTCCGTTAATGGCTGAAGGACAAAAGGAATGCTTTACGGTCAAGGATATCTTCGACTACGAATACGTTTCCGATCCACAGATCTCTCCCGACGGAAAGGTCATTGTCTATGTCAGAAACTTTGCCGACATCATGACAGATAAGCGCTACTCCAATCTGTGGATGATCAAGTTTGACGGAACCGACCACCGGCCTCTGACAAGCGGGAATTTCAACGACAGCTCCCCCCGCTGGTCGCCTGATGGCACGCAGCTCATTTATATCTCCAACAGAGATGAGACAACTCAAATCTACAAGCGCTGGATGGACAGCGGACAGACAGTGGCACTGACCAATCTGCAGTATCCTCCGGCTGGGATAACCTGGTCCCCCGATGGGCAACACATTGCTTTCACCTCCCTGGTCCCCTTCTCTCCGCAGAAAATCGCCGACATGCCAGCAGCCCCTCCTGGAGCAGAATGGGCGGAGCCGGCTGTTGTCATCGACAAAATGGTTTACCGCTTTGACAAGATCGGGTATTTGAAAGGTGTCTCTCATCTCTATGTGCTTCCAGCCGAGGGCGGAACACCCCGACAGCTTTCCAATGGAGAATTCAACCACAGACTACCCCTAGTGTGGACGCCTGACAGCAAACACATTCTCCTCTCAGCGAACAGGAAGCCCAAGGGGGAATACGAACCCGATGACACCGAAATTTATGAATTCTCAGTCGCGGATGGAAATGTTCGAGCCTTGACAAGCCGTCATGGGCCAGATAACGAACCATCTCTTTCACCGGATGGACGGACTATTGCCTATACCGGTTATGATGAAAGATATCAAGGCTATCAAGTGACAAAGTTGTATGTGATGGACAGAGACGGCAGCAAACCCAAAATTGTGGGACCTGAACTGGACAGGAGCGTCAATTTGCTACAATGGGCAGCCAACGGCAAAGGACTCTATTTCCAATACAGCGATAAGGGCAACACAAAGCTGGGCTTCACCACCTTGGACGGCCAAATCAAAGTTCTTACAAGTAATATTGGATCGGGTGTTTCCGCTTATGGCGGAGGAGGCTACAGCGTTTCACCCAACGGCCGTTTTGCCGTCACCTACTCCAAGCCCCATCACCCGAGTGATATTGCCGTGGGAACTGTCGCCAATCCTCAGGTCCGCGTCATCACTTCTGTCAACGCAGACATCCTGGCCGATAAAACACTGGGTGAGTGTGAGGAAATCTGGTACAAATCCTCTCATGATGGGAGAAAAATCCAGGGCTGGATCATCAAACCTCCCAATTTTGACCCGGCCAAAAAATACCCCTTGATCATAGAAATCCACGGAGGCCCCTGGGCCGATTACGGGGATCGCTTCGACATCGAAAAACAGTGTATGGCCTCGGAGGGGTATGTCGTCCTTTACACGAATCCAAGAGGAAGCACGAGCTATGGTGAGGAGTTCGGGAACCTGATCCACCATGCCTATCCCGGCGATGACTTCTATGATCTAGATTCTGGCGTGGATGCCGTCATCGACAAGGGTTATATCGATGAGGACAATCTTTTTGTCACAGGAGGCAGCGGCGGCGGCGTTCTGACCTGCTGGATGGTCGGACGCACCAAGCGCTTCCGCGCTGCCGTCACCGTCTATCCCGTCATCAACTGGTACAGTTTCGTGCTAACGACAGATATCCCGATCTGGGGAGTGAAATATGTGCTTCCGGGATATCCGTGGGACAATGTCGAACACTACGAGAACCGGAACCTCTTATCTGTGGTCGAAAACGTAGAGACGCCCACCATGGTCCTGTGCGGCGAGCAAGACTGGCGATGCCCCATCTCAGAGTCCGAGCAGTATTACAGGGCCCTGAAGCTTTTGGGCGTGGAGTCGGTTTTGGTCAGAGTACCCAACGAACCTCACGGAATCCGGATCAGGCCCAGCCATCACATTTCCAAAATCCAACACATCCTTGGCTGGTTCGGTCGTCATATGAAATAAGAGTCCCTGATTCACGATACAGAGGTGGGGACACCCGTATCTTCACCATAGAGATGTCTGATAAGCGAAAGAACGGTTTTCGAGATATGGTGAAGAAATTCTACACCGATTTCATAGTGAGAGTCATCTTGAGCCTTTTTGGTCCATTTGACTTTGCCGTCAACGTGGATGGCTTCATCCGATCTTGATAAATTGATTTGGATACGGATCACAGAGTCAACAGGAAAAAATTTCCCGACTCGGATTCTTGCCCCCCCCAAAGATATGTCATGAGTGGCTGCATTCGCTTCATAATAGCCGCTTGAATCCTTGTCGTCCTGGGCATATTTAATGACGACTTCGTTTTTTTCTTTAAAACGCTTTTCCCTGCGCTTGCTGACCACGATGACCTCCGGTGCAACAGGAATCAAAAAAAATCACATTTCATTGTCCGGCAGCCGCATCGCAGAGTAAATAGCCTTTAAGGGTGATTCGAAAGGTGATTTTAGCCCTCGCTACAGAGGAGAAACAAAAAGATAACGTCTTCGGTCTTATTGAGTGCAGTTGATCTCTTGGCGAAACTTTTGGACCATTTCCTCGAGTTTCAGGATCGCTTCTCCCTGGACAAGATCCTTAGGATTACCGGACGAGCTGTCGCCGTCCATTTTTTCCAGAGCCTCTAACAATTTCTTACAGGTATCCTCGGCCTTTCCTTTTTCAAGGGATTTGAAGGCATCTTTGAAGATTTTCATGAATTCCTTCAAATGTTTTTGCGCTGAACTCCCCTCACCAATCCCGACAAGAGTTCCTTCGGCAGAAGAATTTTGGATATACTGAACTATGTTTTTGGCGCTTTCTTGTATCGCAGAGCTTCCCCCGTAACCTTTGAGCTTTAGACTCACCATTGATGTGGTTCCATCCAAAATTCGGGTGGTTATCCGAAGTGTGGCCTGGACGACCCCCGGTGATGTCGGCCTGAAGGCGACATCAAAATATACCGGCCGCCCGGCTGGAATATCTTGTCCCTCTGGCATGGAGAGGACGATGAAATCCGGGCTGCTGTTGAGCAAAAACGAGAACTCGATGATCCGGAAAGGATTGTTGGCACTCGTGAGACGAAAGGATTTTGTCTTTGAGTCCCCGACTTTTACTCTGCCATAATTATACGAGCGCGGTCTGATCTCCACTCTTGAAAATTGAGCAAAAACGCCAAGAGAAAAACTAAACGCGAAAACGGTTATCAACAGAGATTTGTGTTTCACATCCCCTCCTTAAAATCCCAAATTTGGTCCTGCTCACTGTCTTTTTCTGTCGTGGTCCATATTGTAATACAATCTTTCCATAATGCAAACACCGCGCAATGGCATTTGATGGAGCGCAGTGTAAGACGGGAAAATCAACTTGAATCTTGCGAAATCCATTCCAATTGATTATTATTTCTCTTGTTTAACTATAATTAAGGGCACGATAAGGAGTATCCTTACAACAAAAAAGAAAGGAAATATCATGAGCTTAGAAAAACTTGATCAGGCTTTGATTAAAGACGTTGAAGTTTTGAAATCGGAAGGCCGGGCAAAAGCCCCTGAGCGCATCATCGTGGATTACATTCCACCAAAAGACGACAAAGGCCCGCGCTATAAACTTAAAGGCGCCGAACAGGAGTTTATCCGCATGAATTCCAACAGCTATCTCTCGCTTTCCAATCATCCGGCTTTGATCGAAGCCGCAGATGAAGCCACCAAAAAATTCGGCGTAGGACCGGGTGCGGTTCGGTTCATTGACGGATCCTTTGACTACCATATTGCTCTGGAGGAAAGAATTGGCCGTTTCACGGGTTACCCTGCTGCCAAAATATTTAACTCCGCCTACACCGCCAACTGTGGATTAGCGCTCGCCATTTCCAACAAACAAACGTACTGGATTGGCGACCAACTGAATCACAACAGCATAATCCGCGCTATGCGTATTGCTGGGGTGCCCAGCGGAAATAAAGCTATCTACACTCACAACGACATGGAACACTTGAAAAAATGCCTTGACGAAACTCCGGAAGAGATGGAACGCGTCGTTATTATTTTTGATGGAATATTCAGCATGCGCGGCGATTATGCTCCGATCGATAAGATCGTAGAAATCGCAGAGTCCTATCATGACAAATTTAAAGAAGGAGTGATAACGGTCGTTGATGATTCCCATGGTGTTGGAGCTTATGGCAAAACCGGTCGCGGCACCGCGGAGTACACAGGGGCGAAACCTGATGTCATCGTCGGAACTTTTGGCAAAGCTTTCGGTGTAAACGGCGGATTTATCAGCGCCAGCGAAGCGGTTATCGAAGCTGTCCGCCAAAAAGCAGACACCTATATTTACACAAATCCTTTGAGTGTCGCGGATTGTGCGGCAGCCGTAAAAGCCGTGGATATCTGTGACAGTGCGGAAGGCCTGGAGCGGCTGCAAAACATTAATGAACGAATCAAACAATTCCGCGATGGTATCGCAGAACTAGGATTTGAATCCATACCAGGCCCGCATGCCGTTATCCCCGTTCTCGTACGAGACACGGAAAAAACACACAGAATGGTACAGCATCTTTATGATAAAGGAGTTCTGGTAGTTGGACTCGCATTTCCCGTTGTGCCGCGTGGTGATGAGACTATGCGCTTTCAGATAAACGCGGCCCACACCAAAGCAGATGTCGATTATGCACTAGAAGTTCTTTCCGATATTAAGTGAGTCGGATCAGACCTGAATAGATCTCCAATCGATCTTGCTGAGATCGCTGATGCCCACACCCATGCGGCCACAGGCTTCGACATGGGTAGCGATACCCCGGATCGATTCCAAGCCCATCTCCAGGCGCTTCTCTTCCAATATGTCGAGGCCGATGCGGTCCATGGCCGCAGGATCCCGGCTGAAGAATATCCGGTTGTCGAAGGCCATTTGAGCGCCGGCCACACTGACTGTCGAGATCTTGGCGGCCTCCCCTATGTGAAGCACCGTCTTGTCCTTGATGCAGGGATGGTTCATGATCATGGGGATAGCCGTGGCACAGTAATCGATATGGAAACGGACCTTGTTGGTGGTGACACCCAGGGCGATGTTTTTGGCGGCCCAGGTCACACCGCTGTCTTCATTGTGCTTGAGCACGGCGATATTGATCAGTTTGGTGATATCTTTGGTGACGATATTCGAGAAAAAGGACTTTTCTTCATCCTCGATGACGACGTCTTGGAATTTGTTGGCCACCTCCTCGGCGATACGCTTTATTCCTTCGCGGTCATCATAGTCCATATAAAGACGCCGGATGTCCTTGCGGTATTTTTGGGCGTCTTCATTGCCGAGATTGATCAACATCCAAAGCCATGTGCAGGAGTTGAATATCTCACGGTGGGTTCCGTCCTCGGTGAAGTTTTCCTCCACCAACTGGCGGAATTTCCGAAGGGTGCCGTCTTCCAGGGAAATATAGACATCGCGGTCAAAGCCTTCTGTCCATGGGATGGTTACGGCGCTTTTGTCCGAGCTTCCGTAGACACGTACTCCCGAGGGGCCCCGGTTGATATCCAGTCCGGTCCGCCGAAAGGCCCAATCCATATGGTCCCAAACAATGATGTTGTTGTCTTTAACTCCGGCACTTTTCAGTCCGGCAATGGTTTCATGGATGGATTGAATGGATGAGGAGATCTTGGGCGCGGCGATGCAGTTGATTTTGATACCGACCACGTCCTCGGACGAAACCAGCGAAGACCACGCGTTTTCCAGGCTCTTTTCACCTGTGAGCTCTGTCAATCCGGCTTCAAAGGCCCTATGGACAGCATCGGGATTATAATCCTGCCGGATGAGCATATCATCAGCTGCTGCGGATACCACCAGTCCGTTTTGCGGGATTTTTTTCCTCCCTGCGCACATAATGGAGCCGCCGAACAGCGCGGCTCCGCCGGTAAGCAGAACTGAATTTTTGATAAATTCCCTGCGTGTTGTCATGGATGGCCTCCTCTCTCTCAACTGATTGAAAGCTATCATATCCCATCGCCATATTCAACCCCGTATTTTGTCGAGGAAGCCGGACTTAAGGTGCCCGGCACTCCCCCAAAGATCGCTAATAAAGGAATTATTTCGGATTTATTATGATCAGTGATGGCTAGATAGGGGCAGGCTGCTTTCATCTATGAGTTAGTATTCCCGCCGCCGATTTGGGGGCTACGCTGTCCGACGGTGGACAAATAAAGGAGGAAAGAATGATGGGGCCTAGTGTAGTATTCCCGCAGCTCAGCGGATCATCTATAGATTTGCGACATGTTGCAGAGAGCTTGTGATGGGATTTTATTGGAAGTCAGGCGCCCGGGCTTTCTTGCGTAAATCTTTTAATATCTTTTTGATATCCGAATCTGATTTTCCTTCCATTTGGATTATCTCATCCGAACCAGCGGCTGCACCAATTATGGCTCCCACTAATGCCGTTGGAAGTCCAAAAACTGCACCATAATAAGCTGGGAATTCAATGCTGACCCAACCACCTTGGGATTTAGAATTCTCAGCAGCTACAGCTGCAACTCCTATTGCTGCACCTATTAAAAATCCAATGCCGGCTCCCAACCCAGTTTTTGAGTTCTTGGCAATGGTAATAGTTTTTATGCTTTTTATATCAACAGATACATCAGTTCCCAAAGAACTCAATAGTAATAACGAATCCTGTTTTACGGCTATTAACTCTCCCCGTTCATACCAACTATCTTTTTTCTCAATGATAAGTTCAGCGCCTTTCTTTTCGGCATACAAGTTTCCTGAAAGCCAAAACAAAGAAAATACACAAAACGCTGCTATGCTTTTTCTCATTTCAAGCCTCCTACTCAACTGCATTCAATAAAAAGATAAGTTATTCCGAGAATGAAGTTGTCAGAGAGCTGTTAAGAGTTTGTCAAAAGTTTGTTAAGAATCTTCTACTTACGCCTCCAGGATAGAGGATCTAAGATTTTTTGGAGGCTTCGGACAGCAGCTGACTTTAATCTATAGGCCTCAATCAGAATTGGCTGTTTTACGCTGAGAGAGTACATCTCCTACCCTTTTTCAAAAAACGGCAAGGAACCAAGGGGGTAGGTAGGGTAAACAGGGAAAAAATAAAAATATTCAAGTTTTCAATTCTAACGGGCTCCACTTGCCTCAATTGGATTCCCTAATTTAATAAATAATACTCAAAAGAAAGGGTGCAAATAAGATAAAAATCTATTTCCAATTCTTTTTTTCTTTTTTATAAGCGAAAGCCCAACCCAATCCCAAGACTCCAATCGTTATAGTTAACCTCTGTTTTCGGAAAAATTATTGGATCTTTCAATACTACAGTTATCTCATACGGGCCAATTTCAACATTACCAATGCCTTTATATTGGGCCCTAAATTCAAGAAAGAACCATGAATTCTCTGGAATTGTAAAACTGAAATCAATAAGAAAACCAAATTTATTATGATTCTTAATTACACTTGTGGCATCCGACTTCGCAATATGAAGCGCTGGCCCCAAACCAAATCTAAATATATTTGCTTGAACTGATATGATAGGAGCAAAGGTGGTAACAGAATAATTAATCCTAAGAGGTGTAGGATCACGGTATCCATGTGTTGTTCCTATGTTGCTCTTGCTAATAGTCACACCCACACTGAAGTTCTGTTTTAACCTATAGTTGCCGTTTATCATCCAGGTGATTCCTATTTCTGAGCGTGGATGATTATAAGATTTCAGGCCCAATAAACCCCCAGAACTATCATTAAGCCCTATATCTACCATAACTTTTTCTATCTCTTTAGCTGGCCCACTAAAGGACCTTCCCAGCCAAGCTGATACTGACCAGCGCTTTAACTTTTTGTTGTGTTCATTCTCTGAATCTTTTTCAAAGGCCAATGATGATGTGACCGATAAAAGCAGAATAATGCTAATAATTGCTATTTTTTGTTTCATCTCAAACCTCCTTCAGTGAAAATTTTTCTATGTCTCAGGCGTCTGCTATTGCTTTGAATATGCTAAGCCCTCACTTAGAAAAACATAGAAATACCTCCTATAACTGCATTTACACCCCAATCGGTCTCGCTGACAATATAGCGTCGATATTAAACACGAATGGCAAATACCTCTGATAGTTTTATTCTAATTCCTCCCCCAACATTAAAGCCAAAACCTCCATCTGTGGTTGTCTAAATTCCCCCTTTGGCATAAGGAATTAATCGCTGATTGCCAAAATTCCCTACAACAATGTTGCCTCCTACTACCCCACCACCCTCAAAAATAGCCCCATTCACTTCTGCCCCAACCCATTTAAAATAGTAGCCTAAGCTAGCTGCACCAAAAGGAGAGCTGTTACCCTCAGAAAAGAATAGACCTCCAGCAAAAGAAATCTCGCCCTTTTTTCTTGTTTCCGCAAATAGACTTCCCGAAAGTGCCAATATAGAAAATACCAGAAACAAAACTATGAATTTTTTCATTTTAACCCCCTGACACATTCATCTCATCAGATAATTTAACCTTTGTCAAAAAATAAGTTGTCAGGAAGCTGTTAAAAGTTTGTCAAAAGTTTGTTAAGAATCACCCATTAAGGTACGCGGGGGTGGTATTTTTATTGACATGGTCCGCCGGATTTGAATCAATTATTTTTCTAACGTTAGAAAGTAGTTTGCGCAGATTGGTTTGTTGTCGCATTAAAAACATTATATCAACTCGATTATTCCCGCAACAAAGCCAATCTTTTAAAGATCTGCAACTTGTTGCAGTGGACTTTTGATTGGAGTTTTTTTAATGCATAGGCCCATAATGAAAGAAGGCGATCTCTCAAATCGCTTCATAAGGGATCAATTTCTATATTAAATATTTGTAGCTCTTCTGTGCAAGCAATATATTGATCCAGTGGATCGGACGACCAACGAAATTTTTTTCCAGTGTATACCCTTAGAGTAAGATATCCTCCTACACAATGCTTTCTGGTATTAGTTTTGCGTCTAATAACATATCGGCCATCTTCATCTGATTCTGTTTGATATAAAAAATAAGTTGGGAACAAGGTGCCACCCTCTCTCCATAATTCTATTTCACAATTAGCTACAGGCTTGTTCGTGTGTGAATAGGTAATTCTCCCTTCAATATGAAGATTAATTATATAATCCATTGTAGTATCTTTTTTACATACTGGAAATACGGTAAAACAAAATGACAAGAATACTAAAATATAAATCTTCATTAAGTTCCCCCTTTGCTTTCAATAATATTTATCACTTTCAATGTTTCCTCTATTATTAATTTGGGCTATGCCAGAGAATAAGTTGTCAGGAAGTTGTTAAGAGTTTGTCAAAAGTTTGTTAAGACTCCCCCCTTTGGAAGGAAAGCGGGGTTTGAATCAATTATTTTTCTAACGTTAGAAAGCAGTTTGAACAGATCGTTGTTGCGTCGTCTAATACATATTATGTCAACTCGATTATTCCCGCAATTCATTATTTATCAGATATATACATATTTTCAGCCATAAAGCTGTTTCGCATCCCGTAATTATCTATATAAAACGGGATAGAAATAGTATCTCTCATCCCAAAATGACCATAAATCAATAAATATGCACTCAATAATAGAACTAAATGGGATAAGTAAAAACCATTGTTTCGAGTGGAAAGGAAGAATATTCTCTAAATCTTTTGTAACATCGTTCCAATTTTCAATGCTATTGCCTAACTTTACTGCAACAAATTGCACTAATTCATCAACATTAGCTCGAAACGACGTCCTGAAATGTCCAAAGAGATACGATCCATGGTTAGGGAGGCGTGGGGCCGCAGACAAAACAACACATCAATCTGTATAAAGTGAAAAATATCAACACATTTTGTGCAACACTTGCACGAGAGGCATGTAAAAACCCGAGGCGATTTGTACACCCCATGTACAAAAAGTCTCACGGACCGGACAGATAGCAGGGCTACAACCAGGACACCGGACGGCGGCTAAAAATATCAATATCCCCCAGATCAAAGATTAAAGACTCCCCTTCCCTCGCTGAGACTAAACCATAGACCTTTTAATGAAACAAACCCTAGTCTTATATACTGACTTGATATCATGGCCGTATCATCCCGGCTCTCACTGTCCCGACTTCCGAGATTACCCCATGCCTAAATGACTGCTCAGGATAGACCCGATGCCCCCATGAAACGGTGAGCGCGGGAATAACCTGCCCGTAAATATACGCAATAAATTTCAGGCATATTGCGGAAGTAGTGAAAAAGCCAGTGCTTAACTTGACATACTGTGCCCAGTAATATCTAATTTGTGCATCATATTTTTCGGAGGGGTAAGATGAAAAAACTTCTTATGGTCATTCCCTTGGTCTTTCTGCTCTGTTTTACCTTTAGCTGCCAGAAGGCTGAAGAGGTGGCTGAGGAGCCTGTGGTGGATGTTGAAGCCGAAAAACAAGCAGTCGCAAAAAGTTTCCAAGCCTTAGTTGACACTGCCATTGAGGGCGATATTGAGAAGTATAAAAGCTTTTTCCATCCAGAGATGCGTTGGTGGGATTATAAACAAGAGCATCCTGTAGGGATTGAAGCCTATTTAAAATATATGGAAGAGTTCTATAAGTCGGGACTGAAGTGGATATGCGATCTGGGACCATTTGAGATTCATATTGTGGGTGGTACCGCCGTTCTCTATACGACATATACGAATAAATTCACAGACCCTGAAGGAAACGAGACTACTTCATCAGGAAATTGGACCGCTGTTTTGATCAAACAAGATGGAAAATGGTTGTTCTTGAGTAACATCTTTACTTAAAAATTGTTAGTTAAATTCATCCATAGGTGGCAACAAAGGAGGATAAATGAAAAAATTATTTATGATTCTACCGTTGGCTCTGATTCTAATCTTTGTAGTCGGCTGCCAGGACAAGGAAGCGATGGCAGAGCTTGAAGAAAGCAGAACCCAGGCTGCGGTTGAGGAACAGAACAAAGCGATAATGATTCGCTTGATAGAGGAAATGGATAAAGGAAATTTTGATATATTTGATGAGTTATCTTCCGATGACTATGTATGTCATTTTTCTTGGATTCCTGAACCATTAAACCGTGAAGCCCGCAAACAATTTATGAAAGCAACTATGGTTTCTTTCCCAGATTTTAATCACACTATTGAGGATGTGATATCTCAAGGCGACAAAGTTGTGATTAGATTTACAAATAGAGGCACTCATAAAGGAGCGTTCAAGGGAATCCCCCCAACTGGTAAGGAGATAGAATATACAGCGATATTTATTGGACGATTTGTTGACGGCAAGGTGGTAGAGACGTGGGTAGAAGCAAATATTTTAGGTCTAATGCAGCAGCTCGGATGGAGCTTAAGCCAAAAGAGGGAGAATAGTCTTACTTCACTGATCTAAACTTGATTTGAATATTATTGTCAGGGGAAGTATATGTTAATGGACAAAATTTAGGTAAAACCCCAGTGGCACTTAAACTGAAGGTAAACAAGACATATACTATTGAGTTTAGAAAAGAAGGCTACAAATCAAAGACACATAACATTAATAACAGCGTAGGGGCGGGATGGATTATCTTAGATGTATTAGCTGGCCTTGTTGGTGTCATTGTTGACGGCATAACCGGAGCCTGGTATTCGTTAGACCAGGAAAACGTCAATGCTGTTCTGGATAAACAGCAACCCTAATCAAGTATAGACTACTCCATCCGTGTCACAAATATGTACCCGATTTTGCTTAAAACCGCTTAATCTAGTTTATTTCTGCTTAAAAGAAAACTGGGATTTCTCGGGGAAAAGGGTGTGACCCGTCCAGGACTCGAACCTGGAACCCGCAGATTAAGAGTCTGCTGCTCTACCAAATTGAGCTAACGGGCCATAAAGTATCCCATAGTGTATTCAAGACAGGTGGTGTTGTCAACGTCTGGGTGGATGGGGGGATGAGGCATGCATTTCCAAAGCCGTGATGGTGTTCAGTGATAGATTACGCAACGAATCTCAACCCGTTTTCGTCGAAGACCCCTCCACCCGCCCTACATGGCTCACAGGGATTATGATCTCGCCCTCAGAGTGTCGTCCTTCTATGCACCTCACACAGACAGCGACTCGCTGCCAATCGCTTCATCCTTGTCTTGCGCCACGGTTTTGGAAAGCCGAACCCTTTCAATTTAGCCCTTTACTCAAATGGATGCAGTTTTTATAATACCAGACAAGAGGTATCACCCCGATGAACCTGAATCTCTTCCTTGCCTTGTTTGCCGCGGCTATTGTTCTGCTCTTTGTTTTTATGCTCTGGTCGATGAAACGGACGGCATCAAAATTCGAAGAATTCAAACAATCCCAGAAAACAGATCAGGCCTTGAACCTGATGCAGCAGCAGATCGGCCAGCTCACCCAAAACATCAACCAGCAGCTCCAAAACATGAGCGGCCAGTTCACCAAAACAACGGGGGATATAGGAACAACGCTCTTCGATGTCAAAAAAGATCTTGGCAAAATGGAAAGCGTGACACAAGAAGTGTTGGATAAGGCCAAAAACATCTCCAACCTGGAAAATCTGCTCCGCGCACCCAAATTCAGAGGGGGTTTGGGCGAGCTCTTTCTCGGCGACCTATTGGCGCAGATCCTTCCGCCGGGTCACTTTGAGCTCCAGTATAAGTTCAAAAGTGGAGAAAAAGTGGATGCCATCGTCAAGATCGGAGGGAATATCGTTCCGATCGATTCCAAGTTTCCCCTTGAAAATTTTCAAAAATTCATGGCCGAGGAAAAGGACAAAGAAAAGCAGGCCTTGCGGAAGAAATTTGTCACGGATGTGAAAAAACACATTCAGGACATCTCAGAAAAGTATATATTGCCCGATGAGGGGACGTACGACTTTGCCCTGATGTATATCCCCGCTGAAAATGTCTATTACGAAACCATTCTCAAAGACGAGTCTCTCGGTGAGGACCGGAGTATTTTCAACTATGCCTTGAAAAAAAAGGTGATTCCCGTTTCACCCAATTCCTTCTTTGCCTATCTTCAAGTGATTGTCCTCGGCCTCAAAGGACTCAAGATCGAAAAGGATGCCCATACTATTTTTCAATCGCTGGCAAGACTGCAGGGGGATTTGAAGCGCTTCGGCAAGGACTTTCAGATTCTTGGAACCCACTTGGTCAATGCCAAAAGCAAGTTTGACGACGCCGAAAAACGCCTGACAAGATTTACGGACAAGTTAGAGAGTGTCAGCGGGGAAATGCCCAAGCAGCTCCCGGAAGAATCATCGGAATCCGATGGGGGATAGTGGATTTATCAGCCTGATTCGACAAGCTTTCCGACTTCTTTCATCATCTCCGGGGATGCAATAAAGATCAGAACGTCGTTCTCTTGAATGTCCGTCTCTGCAGGAGGGTTGAAATCATAGTCATCTTTTCCCCTTCGTCTGATGGCGACGAGAAGCGACCGGGTTTTCTCGCAAAATCGCACGTCTCCAAGATTTCTTCCGACGAGAGGAGAATCTGTCTTGACCAGAATTTCTTCGAATCGGAGCACCCGTTCCCGTTCTCTCAGCATGAGGTCGAGAAAACTCACCACCACAGGCCGGATCATCTCGGAAACCATGCGCATCCCGCCGATGAACTCTGGTGAGATGACCGCGTTGGCGCCGGCTTTTCTAATTTTTTTGTGTGACTTAGGATCTATACCTTTGGTGACAATGCGAACATCGGGGCTGAGGCTCCGGGCTGTAATGGTGACAAACAAATTTGCCTCATCCGTAGGCAAAGAGAGCAGAACGCCCTTTGCCTTTTCTATCCCGGCAGTGATCAGCACCTCATCCTCGGCGGGATCTCCCTGAACATAGAGAATTTCTTTCGGGGAGTCGAATTCCTCGATGTTTTCTTTATGAGGATCGACAACAACAAAATCTTTCTTAGTCAAGACGAGTTCATCGACCACTGTTTGGGCTGTTTCATCAACACCGCAGACAATATAATGGTCCCTAAGCTTTGATACTTTTTTCTCCATTCTTTTTCTCCCGAGAATATCCTTAAGCTCGCCCTCGACGATGAAGCTTGTTATGGACGAAACGGCAAAGGCAATCGTGCCCAAACAGAGAATAATGAAGACCACGGCAAAAATCATTCCCGCCGGATTGGTACTGAGGTCCGATACTTCTTCATAACCCACAGTGGACAGTGTGATGACCGTCATGTACAGAGCTTCAAGAAGGGTCCAATCCTCGCCCCCCAGAGTCTTGAACCCGATAACACCGACCAACAAAACGATAAAAAACATCGCCAGCGAAAGAATGAGACGGTTTTTCCTTTGCATTTGTGTCAGATTATAAGAAATCGGACGTGTTCTGGCAACATTTCAATACAAGCAAGAGAGGAAAGTCATGTCATGTGTTCGCCGAGAATCCCACCCTCCTGTGCGTCTCATACAGACAATGGCTCGTCTTTTCTGGCGCGGCTCTCTTTATGCGGCTCCAATAGACACCTGACCTGCATCGCCTCGTTTATATTCCTTAGAGCACAGGTAGAATTTGAGGTGTCATGTTCCATGCTCCCATACTGCATTGTACGAAAAACAAACCGTCATCGAAGTCTTATCAGACGGGTTACAGTCTCTATAAAGGGCGTGAAGGGGAACATGTCAAAGGCCGAAACTGAAGCCGCCGTATAGCCCGCCTCCTGCCATAGAACCAGGTCTTTCACATGGGTCTCTAAACAGCAGGAAACCAGAAGAACATTCTTCGGTTTGTGCCTTGAAATCGAACGTATGACCGGCGCAGCACACCCTGATCGAGGCGGATTTATGATGACAAGATCGTCAGAATCGAATGCTGTGCTCCTCACAAAACTCTCAACTTTCTCTCGTTGGAAAGACGCAACCGTATATCCCAGCCTTAGGGCGTTTTTTTGGGCACATTCCACAGAGACTTTTCGGGATTCGACGCCCTCAATCGGGGTTCCCTCATTGGCCATAGATAAAGACAGCAAGCCCACGCCACAATAGAGGTCTATTATTTTTTCAAAGTCCATTTCTTCAGCCTCAGAAACCAGCCTGTGCAACAATCTCGGTGTTAGCGACAGATTCGATTGAAAAAAGGAATGATAGTGGGCCAAATAACTCTTTCCCAGTAGCCTGTGGTCGAGACACACATCACCCAGCTCGATCCTCTGGGAAGGAATGGCTACACCTATCAATTCCGGAATCGCGGCCCACAAACCTTCGGCGCAATCCTGATATAATTTTGGAAACATCTTTTTTACAGATAGAAGGATGTGTGCCCGCTGTTGGCCATGGGCCAGTTGAACTTCAAAACCATCAAAGGGAAAATCCTGTTTATGCTTCTCTCTATAGGCTGCCACATCCCTTGCAACAGGCCTCCCCCACTCAGGAAGAATCCAGAGTGCCCTTTCGAAAGGAACTGTGCCCTTATGGGGATCCGTGCCTTCTATTTGAATTATGCCCTGGTTTTCAAAAACTCGAAATTTTGCCCTGTTCCGGAATCCCTTCGTAAGGGGCGAAGGGGTTATGTTCTGACAAAGCGGACCACAGCCGATACTCTCCAGGAGCGAAATCATCCTCATCCGCTTTTTTTCAAGGTGATTCAGGTAAAGTTTTTCTCGTGAGCCCGTATTCATGCTTTTTTTCGTCCTGAATCCATATGATAAAAGCGGCGCAGGATCAAAACAATTCAGACGGCTTCGCTCTTTTCAAAGAAATAGGCCCCGAGAAAAATCATCACCAGCGACATGGCCGTCATCATGACCAGATCAAAAATGACCGAAAAGGATGATACTCCAATGAGGACTCCTCGTAGTCCATCGACGCCGTAAGTGAGGGGATCGACATAAGAGACATACCTCAGCCATTGCGGGAAGTTGTCGAGAGGATACAGGACTCCTGAGAGAAAAAACAGCGGGAAAATAACAAAATTGAACACGATGTTGAAACCCTGCATATCTTTCATCTTGGAGGCAAAAATCAACCCCAAACCTAAAAAAGTAATGGAAATCAAGGCCATAAAAACAACGGCCAGGGGCAATGAAGCAAGCGTGTTGATTTTAAAGCCCATAAACAAGGACACGCCCAGAATCAAAACACCCTGCACAAGAGTCGTTGTCACCCCGCCTGCAAGCCTTCCCAGCACGATTGAGACCCGGGATACAGGCGCAACCATAATCTCCTTGAGGAAACCAAATTCTTTATCCCAGAGAACGGACAAACCGCCAAATGTGGAAGAAAAGAGAAGACTCATTCCGAGTATACCGGGGACCAGAAAACTCACATACCCCACTCCGCCCGACACACCGGGGATCATCATCTTTCTGAATCCCAGTCCCAGGAATGCCAGAAAAAAGAGAGGCATAGCCAGAGCCCCGACGACGCGAGATTTGGCCCTTGAAAACCGCTTCAACTCCCTGAGCCAAAGGACATAAATCGCAGCTCTGTGAATGATCATCGCCGTTTGCCCATACGTCCTCTCATCATGGCTCTGTTTCGCTCACTCTGACTGGCTTCCCGATCTCTTATCGTTTTACCGGTGTAATGAAGAAAGACATCCTCCAGACTCGGCTTTCGCAGATGCACGCAAGCAACTTTCACATCATGCGCTTGGGCGGCAGTGACGAGTTCAGGGATACGGCGCTCTCCTCTTTCCAGGGTAAGACTCAAAACTCCGTCATGCTCAGCCAGAGTCTTGATCCATTCTTTGTCATTGAGATAGGCTATGAGATTCCCAGCACTGCCCTCGAGCTCAAGGGAGACAACATCCCCCCCCAAAACATCCTTTAGTTTTTCGGGTGAGCCGGAGGCTACAAATTTACCATTATCCATGATGGCAATTCTTTCACAGAGGTAATCCGCTTCTTCCATATAATGGGAAGTCAGAATGATCGTCACATCGCTCTCCTTGTTGAGCTTCTTGATGTAATCCCAAATATGCCGCCGGGTCTGGGCATCCAAACCAAGAGTCGGTTCATCCAGGAACAACACGTTTGGCTTGTGCACTAAGCCCCTGGCGATCTCCAGCCTCCGCTTCATTCCGCCGGAATATGTTTCAACCAGGGCATCAGCCTTATCCGTCAATTCAACCAGCTCAAGGACTTCTTTGACTTTTTCCCGCCTCTCCTCCCTGGCCATGCCGTACATCATGCCATGAAATTCCAGGTTTTCCTTACCTGTTAGTTTGACATCGAGGGCGACTTCCTGAAAAACAACGCCGATTTTCTTTCTCACCTCATGTTTGTCGCGGGCGACATCGAAACCGAAAATACGCCCATGACCGGCCGTTGCATCCAGAAGAGTGGAGAGGATGTTGATTGTCGTGGTTTTCCCTGCACCGTTTGGCCCCAGCAGCCCGAAGAGTTCTCCGGCATCAACGGTGAAGTCAATATTGTCGACAGCGGTAAAGCCGTTGAATTTTTTTGTCAGTCCGTCAACTTCTATGGCATGCATGACACAACATCGTGCTGAGAAAAGATTTTTATAGCATAGCATCCCAGGGCAGTCAAACAATCCTGGGAGAAAGACGGCATTTCCAATTCCTCTTGGCAGGCCCAGGATCATGATGGATGGATCGCATCAATATACTGTTTCAAAAATCAGGAAATGCACTATGTGTTTTGTGTGGAATGAGAAAAATGGACTATGAACAGAACAAAAACAAATCAATGGGGACGGTAGGCTTCGTGGTCCTGTTCCAGCTCGTAATCCTTTTTCCTGAACAGTTTAAGACAGGCCTCAGCCACAGCGGGATCATAAAAAATCCCCGAGTATTTCTCGATCTCATCCAGCGCGGCATCAACACCCAGGGCAGACCTGTAGGGCCGGTGTGAAGACATGGCTTCAACAACATCGGCCACGCTCAGAACTCTAGATTCCAGGAGAATATCCTGTCCTTTTTTGCCATCCGGATAACCGGAACCATTGATCCTCTCATGATGCTGCATGACAATTTCGGCAATAGGTTGGGGGACTTCTGTTTCGGCCATGATATCATGACCGTATTTGGGATGGGCCTTGATAATGTTGATTTCATAATCGGATAATTTTCCCGGTCTGGTAAGAATCTCCACCGGGACATAGATCTTTCCGATATCGTGGATGACGCCCGCGATTTTGACATTGTCCACTCTATCTTTCGTCAGTCCCATTTCTTCCGCAATATCTGAGGCCAGTTTGGCCACCCGGCGTTGATGTCCTGCGGTATAAGGATCACGCATTTCTATAGTCGAAGCCAGAGCCCGAACCGTGACCTCGATGGTTCGCTGAATCCTTTCCTGGCTTTGTCTTAGTTCGTCTTCGACGTGTTTCTTTTTTTCCCTGGTCCGGATCGCTTGAATCCCATACGCGAGGCTATCGGCAAGCGCCGATAAAAGGATGACTTCCTCGTTATCGAAAGCTCCTGGATCTATGGAAAAAATGTTCAGAGCTCCAAGAATATGATTATTGTGAATTATTGGAAGGGCTAAGCAGGAATTGAAACCTCTCTTTACAGCCTCTGTCTTCCAGGGGATGAAACCATTTTTCTTAGCAAGCTTTTTTTCCAGGCAGAGCTTTCCGGTTTGTATCGCCGTACCGACTGGATCTTTATTGGATTTGAGAGGTGACCTGGTCAACTCGATAGATCGAAGGTATCCTCTGCCCTCACCGGCCTGAACAACAGGCCTTATTCGCCCGTACCCGCCGTCCTCGGGGTATCCGACCCAGACAAAAGGATACTTGCCGAGTTCGACAATCACACGACACATCTTGTTGAGCAAAGTTGTTTCGGTATAGGACCCGACAAGGACGGAATTCCCCTCTTTGAGGGTATCGAAGGCACGGCTGAGTTTTATAAGTTCAGACCTATTCCGCTTGGAATCGACTGTGGCAGGACCAAACCCGAGAATTCTGTTATTCATCGTATAACCATAGTTTAGTCGCTATAGGCAGAAATAAATTGGAAATAGTCCTGAGATTTGACAAGCAGGAATAAAATGAAAAATTATATGTGATTCAAAACGTTTTTTTTGGTTCGATCGAGATCATCGAATTAGACAGAACTTTGATCGCACAACCGGCCTTTTCCGGATCTTCATGGGCAACGTACCAGGCACAATCATTCTCGAGGCATCGAGCCTGTTTCTCCTCAATCTCGGAAAGGACTCCAGAATCTTTGATGGCGATGACCATAAGCGGACATATGTTAGGCATTCTTGCCCCCTAGTCTAAAATTACCAGTAATCTTCTTCTTACACATTATAGAGTGACTGAAAAATTGTCAAATTTCCAATCTACAAAAAAGCAAACATCAACTATTTAGTCTGTTGGGGACCCAAAAAACGATATTTTTTCTCAATTTTTTTATATAATAACCGTCTGGATATGAGCACAAACGAAATCTGCAAACTTCGGGGGAAAAGGTCATGAAAAGAATCCTGATAGTCTCTATCATTGTGTGTTTTGTTCTGGCTTCTATGAACTGTGCCTCATGGGGAAGAAAGGAAAAAGGAGCGGCTGTTGGAGCCGGAGCCGGGGCTGTGGTGGGGGGCGTTATCGGTAAAGCAGCAGGAAGTACGGTCGTGGGTGCCATTATTGGAGCAGCGATTGGAGGAGCTGCGGGTCTTTACATCGGAAACTACATGGACAAGCAGGCTGAAGAAATCGAAAGAGATATCGAAGGGGCCAGGGTCGAAAGGATCGGAGAGGGCATCAAGATCACATTTCCCTCGGGCATTCTCTTTGATGTGGATAAAGCAGTCGTGAAACAAGAGACCAAAACAGAATTGTCGGAGCTATCCCAAATCTTGAACAAGTACCCGGATACAGATATTCTCATCGAAGGGCACACAGACTCCACAGGATCGGACGAATACAACCTCACGCTATCCCGACAAAGGGCACAAGCTGTGGCGAACTACCTTGCCGTACAAAAGGTAGATGCAACACGTTTCACGATCATGGGATACGGCGAAGACCAACCGGTTGCACCGAATGACACGGACGCAGGCCGACAGTTGAACCGCCGAGTAGAGATCGGCATTATGGCTAACGATAAGCTGAAGAAAGCCGCCAAAGAAAAAACTTGACCAGCTGAATCTCCTGAGAAAAAGGGCCAGCTAAAAGAAAAACCTGGCGCCAATTCCGGCATTGAATGACAGTCCGGTCTCGGGAACAAAATCGAAGATGGGAACGAGTTCAAGAAAAATATCGACGGGGGCCTCATCGAACATGAAGATGATTCCCAGCGGGAACCTGATTCCCAGTCTGTCTTCACGCTCGTCCTTGAATCGAAATCCGATGCCGTAATAAAAAGGAATAGTGTGTCTTTCGGCTTTGATGAGACGGTAGTTGTGGAGGACATAATCCATGTGCAGATGAAAGGCATCTTCGCGGCCGAATGCCCAAGCGGCGGCACCGACGAGAGCTGTCTTATAGCCGGTCCAATGTTTGAAACTGATTCCTGTGGGCTCTCCCAGAATAATACCCAGACCAAAACCACGATCCTGTGCTTGACCCATACCGCAGAAGGCCATGACCGTAAGCACGCCGATCACAATTAATTTCTTCATCGCAGCCTCCGTAAAGCCTTTCTTCGAGTCTATTACCCCATAATACGAAAACTGTGCCTCTCAGGTTGTCCCAAAATCACCCCTTATTTCATCTTTAAGGGCTATTGACGCCAGTTCAGGACAAACTCATTATTATAGAGGCCAATAATCATGAGAAGAACTGCATTCATCGCATACTCATTGAGTTTTGTCGTTCATAGCGTTCAAGATATGGATGGAGAACTCATAAATTGTGAGACTTGAAATGCCAAAAATACTCGTCGTTGAAGATGATCTTGTCAGTGCCCATATGATCAAGAACAGGTTGTGTGACAGGGGGTATCAAGTTGTCGTTGCCAAAACAGGAGAAGAAGGTGTCAGGCTCTCTCAGCAAATACTCCCCGATCTTATTCTGATGGACATGGTTCTGCCCGGCATTCACGGCCTTGACGCAACCATACAAATCAAGAGCAATCCGCTGACAAAAAATATCCCCATTTTTGCCATCACCATTTTGAATTCTCCGGATTTTATCAAAGCCTGTTATCAGGATGGGATCTGTGTTTTTCTCAGAAAGCCTTACGATTTCAAAGAGCTTTTATCTCAAATAAATTATTATACGTCCAAACCGCATTCAGAAACAAAGAAAATTATGGTTATTAATGACGATCCTGACTTTGTCAAATCAATTACGACAGCTTTGCAAGAACACAACTACGAAATTATATCCACGCCGGACGGCATGGTCAGGGTCGATCAGGTCCATAATCTCAAGCCGGACTTAATTCTTTTGGATCTTGGCATGCTGGAGGACTGGGGCGTGGTGATGTTCAGTCTTCTGAAAACATCGGACACCACGATGTCTATTCCCATCATCCTCATGCACAACCAACTATCTCTAAAAGAGCTGGAGGAGACCACTTCGGAATTGGGCGCAGAAGACTGCATCACAAACTCTTCTGCAATAAAAGACGTTCTCCACAAAATCCAAAAAATCTGCAACGATTAATTCCTTTTTCATCTACCTGAGTGAGAAAAAATTCTGTATGATACCTAAGGAAGGATTGAAAACACAAGGTGAAAGATGATGAACACAAGGGAATCTATTATTCTCTATCAATATTCGGAAAGGCTTAAATCCGAGCTCCTTATCGGTTTCAAGCTTCTGACATCAATGTCCGGATTGGATGGAGAGGCATTGAGGGGAGCCGAGAGAATCACATCTGCATATTTTGAAGCCTTGCTGGCAGATATCAGAACCGCACAAAACACCATGAAGACGGCCCAATTCGTGAAGGCGGAAGAAAAAATAATGGAGGGTTTAGGGCGGCTCAAATTGTATGAGTTTGCGGATATGAATAGATGTATTGCAGAAGCCGTTTCAGCCATCACGACATCGTGCCAGTTATCGATGGAGGCCCTTGAAAAAGCGGAGCTTCTTTAGATTATTAAAGACAGAGAGCACACACGAGAGTGCATTTTGACCACAACAACAATAAAAAACCCGCGGGGATCAATGCGACTTCCGCGAAAGATCCTGAAATAAAATCCGAACAAAGGCATCAGGAGGCATCATGGTCTGAGGGATTTTATCGAAATCAGAGGTTGGTTTCGATGCGATCACTTCCTCCACAGTTTTCCCCTCTTTAATCAAGTTTCTAACCCGATCTTTGATTGTTACCAGCATATCTCTGTATTGTTTCAGTTCCGCACGATTGGACAGGGGCCCATGCCCGGGAATGACTTTAGTCTCCCCGTTGATCGTATTAAGAACATAATCAAGAATGGCAATTATTCCCTCGACGGTCCCACCGTGCGGAACATCGATAAAGGGATACCCCCCGTTGAAAAAAAGATCACCCATGTGGACAACATTGGCCTTTTGAAAGTGGACAATGCTGTCGCCATCGGTGTGGCCATTGCCCGGGTGATAAATACGGATGATGTCCCCATTGAAGTGAAAGGTCAGAGACTCATTGAAGGTCATCACGGGAAGCGCCATTTCCGGATAAGCTTCAACCGTGGGAAAGCCGGGATGAACCCAATCGACCGTCATTCCTTTTCTCACATTCTCATGAGCGACAATTGTGGTTCCTGCTTGAGCAAACAACTCATTGCCGTTCACGTGATCAAAATGCTGATGGGTCGAAACGACATAGCGCACGGGTTTATCGCTGATTTTCTCGATAGCCTCTTTAAGTTTCTCATACATTTCTGTGTAGGACGTATCGATGACCATCACCCCATCCTCCCCAGCAGAAACGCCGATACATCCTCCCGCACAGTAAAGCAGGTACACACGTTCACTCAATTTCACTGTCTGGACTTTAATCTTGGAAAAATCTTGGGCGATGGATGGCGCCAAAATTAGGCATAGAGTGACCACCAGGGCACACAACCGAATTTTTTTCTTCCGGATGACCATTATTCCCTCCTCAAATTTGTGACAAACTCTCATATTAATTTTCGAGATCAAGGTTTTTAAGAAAATCAAAGACAGTTCTGTTGAATGCCTCAGGCTTTTCCATATTCACCATGTGGGCCACACCTGGGATGACCACTTTTTTTGCACCGGGAACCTTTGCGATGACCATGTCGACAATTTCGAGAATGCCGGGCATATCCAGGTCACCAACGATAGCAAGTGTGGGGGCGGCAATCTCATCCAACCGGCCTATTGCCGGCGGCTCCAACTCTGTCATGACGCTCAGATTGTTCCAGTCTTTGAAGGTGTTTAAAGCCATGTTCCTGACCTTTTCCCTGACAACCTGATTCACTTCGGACGGCGTTCTATGAGGGCCATCTGTCCAGGACTGCTGAAAATACTCGATGCCCATTTCGATATCGCCCTGGCTGAAGGCTCTTTCGAGTTTGGCATTATTCATCTTGAAAGCCTCGCTCTTGAACTCGTACCCGCTGGCACCGGGCGCAGCGAGAATCATAGCCAATGTGTTCTCCGGATAGGCTATGGCAAAATCGATGGCTATTCGCCCTCCCAGAGAAAGACCCATCAGGATGGCTTTTTTAATATTCAACTGCTCCATGACTTTCCGCAAATCTTCGTAATGCTTGAAGGTCTCGGGAACTCCCTTGGACTCTCCGTGGTTGCGCACGTCAAACCGGATAACCCTGAATTTACAGGCAAAGATCTCAAACTGGTCATCCCACATACGGCGGTCCAAAAGCCCTCCATGCATCATGACAAGGGGATACCCCTCTCCCATTTCTTCGTAATAGAGATTGGCCTTTCCGACATTGATAAAACCCGCCTTCTTTTCCAAGGCAACCTCCGCCGGCAAGGCGTCAACAGGGCCTGTATGGCGTGCAAAAAATACAAAAGCTATTGTAAACAATATTTCAAATTTTTTCCTCATCGCCTTCCCTTTCAGAGATTTCCCCATCGCGATTCTGCGTTCTCATGCAGGGATGCGAAAAACACACCTACTTTTTCTGACTGAACTTTTTGAGAAAGCTATGAATAACTTGACCGCTCTCATCGAACAAGTCCAAACTGGCTTCGCCCGAGGCCGAAACTTTCATGCAAAGACGAGGCCTACCTTTCTTATCCGAAAGAATGAGAAGGGCTTCCTTTTCGGTGTTTTTCCCGATGAACACTCTCTTGGCGCCAAACTCTCCCCTCTTTGCTGCCTCTCGAAACGCCTCCATGGCTCTTGTCCGCTCAGAGCCTTCAGCCATTGCTTTGATAGCTTCAAGCTTGTCTATTTGTTCCACAAGGGATGTATCAGGCCTATCCCAAAATGGTCATCACAAGGGCATAGGCCTTTAAAAAACGAACATCCTTTTGAATCTTCTTGTCCATACTTTAATTTCCTCCTAACTAGCAAATTCTGGAATGGATATTATTCGCGGAGTATGACTCATTGGAAAGTTTTCACTTACGCCTTGCTATAAACTAACGTAAATCAGCGAAAAAAGTTTTTAGCTTGAGATGATGCAATCCGCTTCTGTCTCGACTAGCCAGTCCTCCCGGACAAAAGCCTTGACGCCCACAAAAGTGCAGGCAGGACGGATTTCCGAAAAAAACTCTCCGTGCGCCTTGGCGGCCTCTTCCCATCGCGAAATATCTTTGAGCATTAATCTGGTGCGCACGACATCCGTCAGACTTCCCCCGGCCTCTTCGATGGCCCTCTTCATGATCTCGATGCAGAACTTTGTTTGACCGTAGACATCCCCCGGGCAGGCGGTCGAACCATCAGGAGCAATAGCGGCTGTCCCTGAGACCGAGATGGAATTTCCAATTCTGACTGCCCTGGAAAAGCCAATCGGTTCCTCCATGGGCGATCCGGACGAAATTCTCTTTTTGATCATTTGTTTGACCTCTCGTTTCAGATTTCTCAATTTTAATACAAATCGGCGTCCTTCTGAATCCAATTCTGAATCCAATTCGTTTGACACAGTCTGCGCTTAAGCTTATGCTATATCCGATAATGAGAGATCCCATGGGGACATAACATACAGAATTCTCATGATCACATTGCCTAAGAAGGAATTGGTCGCCATGAATGACAAAAAGCCATTAGCTGTGGGTGTAGCCAGTAGCGGGAGACGTCAGGGAAACTCTACGACTCTGCTTAAATCCTACTTGACAGGTGTTAAAGAGGCCGGTTTCAAGACAAGGATAGTCTACCTGAACAGCCTGTTGTTCCGAGGATGTCAGGCTTGCGACAGATGTGTGAGAGGGAAAGCTTGCCCCCAGCAGGACGATCTGAACAGTATTTTCCCGATCATGAGGGAAGCAAGAATCTGGGCGCTGGCCACTCCGGTCTACTACGATGGAGTGAGCGGACAACTGAAAACTTTTTTTGACCGCCTCAGATTCATGACCTTCGCACCGCACAAGCTCGAGGGACCTAGGAAGGGCATCATCATCGTCACTTATGAAGACAAACCGCGGAAAGCCTATACAGAAATGGCTTCTCACCTGGCCAAGTACTTCAACTGGAACAACCGGGGAGACTTCGGTAAAGTCGAGGTCGCCGCCGAAGCCAATCTAGGCCCCTGGGATGCCTGGAAAAAGAGACCCGATCTTCTTGTAAAAATGAATAAAATCGGACTGAAGCAGGCCACGGAATTGAAGCGGAAACTCAGCCAGTGATCTATCGAGGATCAGCAAAAGAAAAAAAATAAAAAAATGAGAAAAGAAACATGCTAAAGAGAATTTTTGTTTTAAGCTCGATTGCAGTCTTTGGACTCGTCCTCAGCTATGGCACAACACAGAACAGCCATGCACCCACGGACAGCCTAACAATCACCGGGCATGTCTTTCTTGATAACAATAATAACTGTTTTCGAGATCAGGGAGAGCCCGGAATACCAGGGGTGGCCGTGTCAGATCAGGTCAGCGTTGTGGTCACGGATGAAAATGGGGCCTATCACATTGCCGGTTCGGAAGGCCTGGGCATCGTGTTCATCAGTATACCAAACAATTATTCCATGCGTGTCCCTTTCTGGAAGCACATCGAGAGCACATCAGATCAGTTTCACGCTGATTTTCCGCTCAAAAAGGAACAGAAAGTCAATAGCTTCACCTTCATTCACGCCTCAGATCCCCATTTGAGCAAAGCGGTATTGCCCCGGTTCAATAAGTTTAAAGCCATCGTCAGGGCAAATAAACCGGATTTTATCCTCATGACGGGCGATCTGATCCACGATGCACTGAGGGTGAATGAAGAAAAGGCCAGGGGATATTTCGAGCTTTACAAAGGAGACATCGAAAAATTTCCCGTTCCGGTCTGGAATGTGCCGGGCAATCATGAGCTATTCGGTGTTGAAAGAGACTATTCTCTTGTGAATTCTTCCCATCCCCTGTACGGAAAGAAAATGTACCGGTTCTACTTGGGTCCGGATTACTATTCCTTTAATTATGGCGGCGTTCATTTCATCGCACTCAACACTGCGCATTATCACAAAATTTGGTATTACGGGTACATCGATAAAACCCAGCTTGCCTGGCTCGCAGCCGATCTTGACTGCATCCCGCCCGGCACTCCGATCGTGATCTTCAATCACATCCCTTTTTACAGCGCTGTCCAGTCTATCCTGGGATGCATAGAATCCATGCGCTCTCCTATGCTGATCAAAATCGATGGAAAGAGCTACTTTCGCCATATAGTCAGCAATGCCAGCGCTGCTCTCGATCTCTTGAAAAACCACAATTTCATTCTGGCCCTTGCCGGACATAACCATTCCCAAGAGAGCTTGTCCTATGAATTGGAAGGTATGAGGGTTCGATTCAACCAAGCTTCTGCAATACTGGGCAATGTTACTTTTAAAGGAATGCACATGCTCTCCGGAGTGACTCTCTATCGCGTGAAAGACGGGGAAATCGACGAAGGCGAATTCATTCCCCTCGATAAATCGAAAAAAAAATAAAAAAAAGCCGAACCGTCAACCTTTTCTGGAAATCCTGCGTCTATATTAAAAAGAATCAGGACAGACAACGGAGGTCTCTATGCACCGTCTAAAATGGATAAGCATTTTGGTTGTCATATTTTTAGGCCTTACTTTTCTTTTTCCCGCACAAACATATGAGGACCGCGATGATGAGCAGACAAAGAAAATAATTAAGAAAGCTTGTGACGATGATTATGTCGTGGACCTATCCGGATTAGAAAAGCTCGAAAACCTGAAAATTCATATCGAAGATCTGGAGTGTCTAGAGGCTCTGGAAGAACTCGACGGAGACCTCGATGGCCTCAAAAGACTAAACAACCTCAAAATCACCATCGATCTGGACCGACTGCTCGAATCCCTAGAAAGCTTGAAATGTCTTGAAGAATTAGAGGACCTCGACTGTCACCTTGAAGGTCTTGAAGCATTGGAGAGCTTGGAATCGTTGAAGTGTCTGGAAGCTCTTAAGGTTTTGGATGATTTGCATATCGACATCGACTGGGACGACTTCGAGATTGATATGGATGATTTCGATTTCGACTGGGATTTTGATTTTGACTTTGAATTTGATTTTGATGATTGCTTTGATGAAAACAATGAAGACGACTCTTGAGGACGCGGAGAGAAACGAGAGAACCTAAAAAAGATAAATATCCGGGAAATGCCATCAAGCCTTCTTATTGCTCCCTAACACACGCCGCAAGGTGTGCCATCACTGTTCTGGAAATGTTACAGAGGTCAACTTGACATAGGCAAATTCTGAACCTATATTTTATTTGGAGTTGGGGGAAAAAGCAGTTTTGGTGAGATGATTCCCACACGTTGGGTTGACCACCAAAGATTTGGGAATTCAATCGATTCAAAGTTAGGGGAGGTTCTCATGAATTTTTCCATGAGATTTAAGAGCGGATCTCTATGCGCTGTCCTCGTGATTTCAATCATTCCCTACATTGGTTGTCAGAGCCAGGATGACCAAATTCCCATTTCCACCTATTCCAACGAAGCCAAGAAAATCTTCAAAGAAGCTCGCAATAGATACGAATTTCACCGGGAGGCAGAAGCTGACGCACTGTTGAGTGAAGCCCTCGAAAAGGACCCTCTTTTTCCGCAGGCCCACATCTACAAAGCCCTCACATGCTCTACCAGTGAGGGCATAGACAGGGCATTGGAGATGGTCACAGCCAATACCGAGAGAGCGACCGAAGCCGAACAGTTGCTGATTGCGGCTTTCAAGGCCTTTCATTGGGAAAAAAATCCTGAAAAAGCTGTCCAACTTTACCATCAGATCATCGATATGTACCCCAATGACGCTCGCCCGCGCTGGCTGCTGGGCCGGGTTTACACCGGTATGAAAAATTCAATCAAATCCATCGAACACATGAAAAAAGCCGTAGCCATCGACAACGAGTTCGTGCCTGCCTACAAAGACCTTGGTTACCGACATATGTTCATAGAGGATTATGAGAAAGCTGAAGAGTTCTTTTTGAAATCACTGGAACTCGCTCCGGATGAGCCCAACTCTCACGATTCCCTTGCCGACCTTTACACAAGGACAGGTCGGTTCGAAAAGGCCATAAGTCATTATAAAAAGGCTCTTGAATTAGATCCTTCCTTTGCCTATTCAGAACGAAATATCGGCATCAACTTCTGTTTCCTGGCTAAGTACAACGAAGGACGGGAGTATCTGCGCAAGGCCATTGAGTCAGAGACGAATCCCTATGACAAAGTTCTTGCCATGGAAAAAATTGCCAACTCGTATCTCTACGAACAAGATTACCCCAAAGCCCTGGAAACGGCCGGTGAAATTGTCCAGAATGCCATTGCCGGGGGCGTGCTGGAAGAAGCCATGAGATATCAACTGGGGAAATGCATCATATATTGTGAACTCAATGATTGTGAAAACGCTCAAAAGAGCATTGCCGATTGCAAAAAAATGATTGAAGAGGTAAATATCGCCCCCTATGACAGAAAATACTTTGAGGGAGAGTGCCTGCACTGGGAAGCTTGGATTGCCGCTGAAAAGAAGGATTTTGATGAAGCCTTGAAAAAAGCCTCTGAATACCGGGCCATGATCGAAGCCAGAAATGATCTTTCACGCCTTATGTATCACACAGCCCTCTTAGGATATATCGCTCTGCAGCAAGAAAAATACGACTGGGCTTTTGAGCTATTCAAAAATGCCGACATCCAAGATCCCTTCTATATCTACTATACGGCTGTGGCCAAAGATAAGGCCGGAGATCTTATCACAGCTGCCAAATATTTCCGTAAGGCCGGAAATTGGAATAGTGATTCTCTCATGTTCGCCCTGGTCCGTCACAAAGCGCTTGAACGAAAACTGGAATAAAAATCCGGACCCATTATTCCACATCTCTTTTTTATGGAAAAAACATCCAATCCTAGTATAATCGGATTGAATCAAGCAGCACGTTTGACTTCAAAGACATTTTCATTAAATCAAACCGAGGAGACGCTATGGATATAACTCGAACACCATGTGATTTACAGGTTACAGAAGCTTCACAAGCCATACATGACGGAGAGCTGAGCTCTGCCGGTCTGGTGGAATCCTGTCTTGAGCGGATAGACCGCATCGAAAAAAAGATACAAGCCTGGGCGCTTATCGATAGAGAAGGCGCTTTAAAGACCGCCTGCGATCTCGACAAAGAACTTGCCAATGGAAAGAACAGAGGCCCCCTGCACGGAATTCCTTTCGGAATTAAGGATATCTTCTACACAGATGGGCTCCGAACAGAGTCAGGCTCAAAAGTTTGTGCGGGTTATGTCCCCGCCTATGACGCCACGGTGATCCGTCGTTTGAAAAATGCGGGAGCCGTGATATTGGGCAAAACACACACCACAGAATTTGCCCTTTTTGATGCGGCACCCACCGGAAATCCTTGGAATGTGGAACATACGCCCGGCGGATCGAGCAGCGGATCAGGAGCCGCTGTCGCAGCAGGCATGTGTCCTGCCGCTCTGGGCAGTCAGACTCTCGGTTCGGTCCTGCGCCCGGCATCTTACAACGGCATAGTTGGCTTCAAACCGCACTACGGGCGTATAAGCACCTTCGGTGTTGTTCCATTAAGCTGGACGTTTGATCACGTGGGTATTTTCAGCCGGTCGGTGGAGGACTGTGCTCTCATATTCCAGTCCATTGCCGGGTATGATTCTCAGGATCTTCATTCTCTCGATAAATCCATTCCTGAGTGTCTGGGGCAGCTCAAAACAGCAAGACCTCCCCGCATCGGTTTGGCCAGGCAGTATTTTTACGACTATGCCGGCGATGAGATGCGTACACAAACAGACAAATGTGCGGACCTCTTCCGGCAAGCAGGGGCGAAAGTCGAGGACATAACCTTGCCGGATAGTTTCGCTGAAATCTTCGAAAACGGACTCATCATCATGAAAGTCGAAGCCGCAGCCAGTCACACAAAGATGTTTGCCGCGCATAAAGAGCAGCTCAGCCCCAAAATTAGGGCATTTATCGAAGAAGGACTTTCCTTTGGAGGAACAGAATACGCCCAGGCTCTCCGAAGGCGCTCACAACAGATAGCTGACATGGAACCTCTCTTATATGAGTTCGATGCCGTTATGACCCCGGGTGCACCCGATGCCCCCCCCAAGGGCCTCAAAAACACGGGAAGCCCTATCATGCAAGGGCCATGGACTATCCTGGGGGTTCCGACTATAAACTTGCCTGCCGGATTGAACAGAAACGGGCTTCCCATGGGTATCCAATTGGCCAGTCCGCCTCTTGCGGAAGTCTTCCTTTTCAGCGCAGCTCATTGGTGTGAAGACCTGCTGAATTTCCAGTTCCGCCCCCATATTGACTGAGTTGCCCCCGGATTATTTTGCATATTTGGCCAGGAATTGGAGCATTTTTTCCCACGCATCTCTCTCAGCAAGGGACATATCTTGCGCACGAACCTTAGGAGTGACCAAGCTGGGCTGAAGATTGGGAATAAAAAAGCATGTTGTCTTTGGAGGCAAAACTATCCTGTCGCTGTTCGAGCCATCACACCAGCGACAGTGTCCGGTGTGCCAATACCCAAAAGTCCCTGGATCGGCACGCGGAGTGAAGGATCAACCTATGATGATCAGCTCTTTCTGAGGATCGGAGATAAATTCGGCCCCATCTTTCGTGACCAGGACCATCTCTTCGATGGTCACGATGCCGCGCTCGGGGACTTTCAACCGGGGCTCGATGGTGAAGACCATACCTTCCTCAATGGGCTCAAAAGGTTTATTGGCATATTTTTCCCAGGCCGGCCCCAAGAGCGCTGTGCCATCATGAGCGAACCGTCCCACCTGATGGCCTAAGGCATGGGGATATTCCTCATAGCCTTCCGACACTATGTGCTTTCGGGCCACACCATCGATATCCTTGCCCTTGACTCCCGGCTTGAGAGCTTGACGGGCCATCTCGATGGCTGCGACGATGGTTGCAAAGCCCTTCTGAACTTCCGGCGGTGCTTCCATCTCACCTTCCTCAAGTATGTAAAAGGTGCGCTGAAGGTCAGAGCAGTAGTCATCGACCTTGACTCCAAAGTCCATATTGAGAACATGTCCCTGCTCGACCTTTCGATCCGTGGGTTTGTAGTGTGCCTCAGCCGTTGCCGGTCCGGTAAAAACGGCCGGACAATGGCTCACTTCCCAAGCAAAATCCAGGTTTCTCTTCTCCACTTCCTCAATCATAAACTCTGCAATCTCTTTCTCGGTCCTTCCTGGTTCGATGAAGTAGGTCACCATGTGGAATATGTCCTGGGTGTGGTCGATGGCTTTTTTCATCCGCTCGATTTCATCGGTGGTTTTGCGTGCCTTCAAACTTGAGGTGATTTTTTCGGCAGAAATAATCCGGTCAGCATAACCTATTTCCGCAAGGAACTCATTCATAGTCATATACATCCCATGAGTGAGACCGTCACAGACTTCACTGGAAGCAGAGTAGTTCAGAGCAATCATGGCTGGATTGATAGCCTTGAGAGTCTTCAGGAGCTGGTCTTTAATGCCTTCGACATAACTCATGACTGTGGAGTAGACACCCAAGTCTTCAACTGTCTGGGCATCCATCTGTCCCACAATGACATAGGTCTTTCCGGATTTCGTGATGATGAATGCCGATTGCCAGGTCACATCGGCTGTGATCAAAAAATCCAGGATGGGATCACGCATAATCCCCGTTTCCCTGACAAAAGTGATCCAGCAGTCGACATCGTATTCGTTCAAAATTTTTATAGACTGCTCTACTTTTTCTTTGATAAGCATGGATCGTCTCCTTTCACTACTCTTCCTGTTCCTTGAACTCCCCTGCTGTTTTCGTGAACAAAGTGAGAACTATCATACCCAAAACCATATGCCCTGCGAGCACATACCACACGTGTTCTGGATGTCCGCCATCGCGAAAAAAACCATAGAGCGTTGTGTATATAACTCCACTCAGGGCAGCCCCGATCAGAAGGGACAAAAAGTTCAGGCCCGTGTAGAGGCCCGCTTTCTCCTTGGGGGCAATCCAGCATATGTACTCCTGGATCCTGGGCGAAGATATCATTTCTCCAGTGGCAAACAAGAAAATCCCTAAAAAAACGAAGGCGGCGGCAGACACATTGGCATAGCCGATAATGCTCAAACCGACACCGGCCACACACAGCCCGAAGATGAAGGAAGGTATTGTTCTGAAGCGTTCAAAAATCCTGGACACTGGAACCTGGAGAATCATGATGATGTATCCGGTATGCGAGATCATCTCGCCCAAAATTCGTCGCACACCTTCTTCATCTGGATGGGAAAAGAGGTTGGCAAAGCCCGTCCCGAACACACTCTTCAAATCCAAATACAGACGGGCCGTATCCAGGTTGCGATCGACATAAAGAGCAAGGATATTGAAAAAAGCCCACAGAGGCAGCCAGAAAAACAGCCCGACTATAACCAAGAAGACGGCGAACTTGAGGTCGGACAGAGCAATGCCAATATCCTTGAATTTCTGTTTCAAAGATATCCCTTCGATTTCTCTCTCCGGCTCTTTGTAAAAGAGGATGGTGATGAGAAGCATCAAGGATATGGAAATGGCGGCAGCGAGAAAAGCATAATTCCAGGAAATAGCCCTGAGCCTTCCGGCAACCATGGGACCGAACGAGCCGCCCACATTGACCATGGCATAAAAAACGCCGAATCCCAGGGTTTTATTGGTCTTATCGGTTACAGCCCTGACTGTTCCGGCGACCAGTGGCTTGAATATCCCGGCAGCGAGTCCTATGGTGAGCATGGTCAGGGCGATACCTGAAAAACTCTTGGTCAATATGAGCAGGAGAATCGAAGGCAGGTAGGCCAGATAGGAGACGATGAGGACTTTCTTAAATCCATACTTGTCAGCGAAGGTGCCGGAAATGACGGGAATCGCATAGGAAAAAAACAAAAAAACACTCTGGACAAATCCAAGCTGGGCCCGGCTGTAACCCAAATATTCCATGTAGATGCCGAAGCCGAAGTATATGCCATAATAGGCGAATCGTTCCAGAATTTCTATCGTGTTAGCGACCCAAAAGACTTGTGGAAACGGTGTTCTCTCCGCCATATCAACCTCACGCACTAAATATAAAATCGCTTTTTTTCACACAAGGGTGCAATAGTATAAAAAAGATAGCCTCAGCGCAAGAAAAAATGAGGGACCTTTATTTATACACGCCTCATCGAGGACCAAATGATATAAGGACGAGACACTCCTGCTCAACCTTATAGATTAGCCGCCTATTCTGTCCGCTAACGGAATAATTGCATGATCGAAGTTCTCTGAATTCCCCTTTTTATGTCAACTCCATATGATCACTCCAAATCAATCTTAGAAAGTCATTATGAAGACGATTCCTCATCCATTGGATTCTCAACATCGAGAATTCAGTAAAGAAAAATATTTTTACCTTACTTAACCTGGATTATTCACGGACCGATATGCGAGGCGCGGCGGGTGAAGCTGTAGACGTCTACCGCGAACCCGTCGCAACAAAGCAGATCGGTTCGCCTTTAGGGTAAAAAAAGCCGATGTATAAAGAAAATAGTTTTTCATTACTTTAAAGCTAACTTCCTGATATCTTTGTAGTATGTAAGACATCGGCATTTTTTATGAATAAGTCAGGTTAAACATATTATTTTAAGGTAAGATATTCATAATTTGCGCCCGAAAAACGACTATGAAAGGCGATACCATGAGGAGAAAAGGCCAATTTTTCAAATTATTAGTCATCGGAGTCTGTACATGTCTGACGGCTCTGAGCAACTCCTGTACTGCTGAGAAGCCAGCTGAAGAGTTCGACATTATCATCAAAAACACGCTGCTGATTGATGGAACAGGAAATCAGGGACAGAAGACAGACATCGGCATAAGCGGGGAAAAAATCCAGCGTATCGGCAACATCTCTAGTGAGGCAGATATCATTATAGATGCCAGAGGTAGAGTCACCAGCCCGGGCTTTATCGACATGATGGGACAGGGGAGCTACGAACTGGTCGTGGACCGGGATTCAGCGGAAAGCAAACTTCGTCAAGGCATCACCACACTACTTGTCGGAGAAGGATTTTCCATGGCACCCATGAATGAACAGATCGCACAGTATCTGGGGATCGAACCCAAGTGGACCACATTTGCCGAGTATTTCCGATTCCTGGAAAACAACAGAATTGCGCTCAATGTGGTTCACAATATCGGGGCGGCACAAATCCGGGCCTTTGTGCTCGGCGATAAGGACGTGGCGCCGACCTCCGCACAGCTCGAACAGATGAAAGCCCATATCAAGCAGGGCATGATAGACGGGTGTGTGGGAATATCCACGGCATTGATATACCCCCCCGGCTCCTATGCCAAAACTGAACAACTCATCGAGCTGGCGAAAGTTGTCTCCAAATACGGAGGGAACTACCAGTCCCATGTTCGAAACGAAAGCAGCCAGCTCCTTGAAGCCATCGAGGAGGCGCTTCGCATAGGACGAGAAGCATCCATTCCCGTTCACATCTATCACCTCAAGGCTGCAGGAGAAGAGAACTGGCACTTGATGCCAAAGGCACTCAAGCTGATAGCCGATGCTCGAGAAGAAGGCCTCAAAGTCACTGCGGACATCTACCCTTACATCCGGAATGGAATTGGCCTTGAATCCTTCATTCACCCCCGGCACTATGCCGACGGACATGATGCGTTTCTAACGACGCTCGCAAATCCTGAAGTGAGAAAAAAACTCCGCGCAGAGATCGAGACCACATCAGACTGGGAGAACTGGTACAGGCATGTGGGGAGGAATTGGGACAATGTGCTGATAAGCAACCTTGGAAAAGAATCAGATCCGGAAATTGCAGGGAAGTCAGTCGAAGAAGTCGCTGCTCAACGGGATCAAGACGTATGGGATGTCTTTTTCGACCTGGTGATGGAGGGCGTGGGTGTCAATCCCAAGAGCATGAACGAAGAGCAGAAACATCAGGCACTTAAGGCTCCTTTTGTCTGTATCGATACAGATGCCGCACCCAAAAATCCCAAAAAAATTGCCAGTTGTCATCCGCGGGCCTTCGGAGCTTTTGCTCGAATTATCGCCAAGTATGTCCGCGAAGATAAAGTCATCCGTTTAGAAGAAGCCGTCCGTCGAATGGCCGCGCTTCCCGCAGAAATCCTCAAAATCAAGAACAGAGGCCTTGTGGGCCCGGGATACTACGCCGACCTCTTGATATTCGATCCGGACAAGGTCCAGGACAAGGCAACGTTCACATCGCCGCTCGAGTACTCTGAAGGATTTGATTATGTGCTCATAAACGGCGCTATCGTCATTGATGAAGGTCGCGTGACAGATGCTCTCCCAGGCCATGTCATCCGGCACAGTCAGTGACGTTTTTCAGGTTGACATGTAACATCCGGGATATCCCCGGGCGGATCATTGTCCCCATGAGCTGAAGAACCAGGTCCTTTCTAGAAGTGAGGCAATGTCCGTTTGAAGAGCATAGGGTGGGTGGTGGGGTCTTCGACGAAAACGGTCATTGACTCACTTCTCCTTTTTTATTTGATCACATCCAGGGCCTGCTTCAGGTCCTGGATCAACATGTCCACATCCTCGATGCCCACAGAAATACGTACCAGACTCTCGCTTATCCCGGCTTTGGCCCGGGATTCAGGGCTGAGACTGGCGTGCGTATTGGTGATGGGCTGGGTGGCAAGACTTGTCACGCCGCCCAGGCTTGTGGCCAGTTCGATGAATTTCAACGAGTCCATGAACAATTTTGTCCTGTTAAAATCCGCATCGAGATCAAAGCTGAGCATCCCTCCAAAACCTTTCATCTGACGCTTGGCTGTTTCATGATCCGGGTGAGTCGGCAACCCTGGGTAGTAGACTTCTTTTACTTTGGGCTGCTTTTTTAGGAATTCCGCAATTTTCATTGCGCTTGCGTTCTGCCGCTCGATCCGCAGGGCCAAAGTCTGCATCCCTCTGCGTATCAAAAAAGCTGTCAGAGGATCCATAATTCCACCCAGAATCTTGCGGTTGCTCCAGATGGATTCATAGTGTTTTTTTTCACAGCAAAGGAATCCGCCCATGATATCGTGATGCCCCCCCAAGAATTTAGTAGCACTGTGAATCACGACATCTACTCCAAAATCTTTGGGATGTTGATTGATGGGTGAGGCAAACGTTGAATCGAGTATAACAACGGCCCCCTGTTCGTGAGCCATCTTGACCAAAGGTTTGAGGTCCACAATACGCAACAAGGGATTCGTCGGGGTCTCCAGGTACAGAAGAGTGAGACCTTTATTGATTTCGTCGATAAAATGTCCGGTGTCATCACAGTTGACGGCAACCGTCTCCAGGCCAAACCGGGGTAGATAATCGTGAAGGAATTGGTGTGTTCCTCCATAGATTTCCCTCTGGTAAACAACCCGGCAGCCTTTTTCCAGGAAAGACAGGACCGCAGTCGTGATCGCGGCCATACCGGATCCAAAGGCCAGGGCACGGGCATAGGCTTCGAGCGTTGCTAGTGCTGCTTCGACGTCTTGCACCGTGGGATTGTCCCAGCGGGAATAGATATGACCCGAGTGATTCTGGACGACGTCGATAAGGTCGTCCGATTTCCGGAATTTGTACGTTGCAGTTAAACACACGGGTGGAACAAGAGGCACGCTTTTCATGGCAATCTCTCCCTGTATCAGGATTTCCTTCACTTTACTCAATAACACACATCGCTTTCAAGTGCTCATTTCCATCATGACAGGTTCACTATCATCCCAAAAAAGCTTAAGCGGGTTGTAAATCATACATGGATCTGATCCCACTCTTTGCGGATGATCTCATTTTTTTAAAAAATCACTTGAATGTAGGGTTAGGTGATGTTTTATACTCAAAATAACGACTCAGCAAAAAAATGAGCCGGTTTACGGAAAACGTACAGGTATGCGAGGATTGAAACAAATGCTAGACTTGCAGAACAGTTCTATCACATTTGATTTCGTGCATTATGGCAAAGTGCTCGAACCAAGGAAAAACACCCTCGTGCTCGATGTGGGAATGAAGACTGTGCCGGGAGTCATCGATCACCATCACCCCCAAGCAGAGACAGAATGCACCGCCTCGCTCATCGCCAAACACCCCCAACTCGTGTTGGATCACGTGAACAAAGAGACACTCGGCGGAGATATCGAAAAACCTCAAGACTTGAAATTCATCACACACCGGCTTCCCGATTTCGATGCCGTCGCTTCTATTTTTCTTTCCCTCAAGCTCATTGAGGTGGAACACATCGACCACCCCATGGGTGAAATCGCAGACTACACCCGAATGGTCGACTCAGCCACTCTTCCCAGGGATATCGATTTGACTGCCACTCCTTACTCCATCCTGAGAGCTTTGTTCAAGAATATTCGTAAGGAAGAAACGGTAGCCAATCTGCAAAGAGTCGATGAAGGCCTGCGTTTTATGAATTTTCTGTACATGAAATCAAGAGAAGGGTACGAACTCCTGGAGAACAGGGCTCTTTTTTCTGGTGTAGATGGCTATGAGAAAGCCATCAGAGAAGCTGAAGAGGACTACTTTGACTACATCAAAGACTTGAACAGGGCGGAAAAGACGACCCTTTTCTTACCCCGGACAGACGGCAAGGGAAAGAGGGACATTGACGGCCTTTTTGTGCGGAATCCAAGAAGTTACCTTCTCAAGGACTGGGCCCGCCGGGACCGGGACAACACGGTTCACAGAGATGGATTCGGCTTTTTGATGACAAACTTCAGAGACAAGAGATACATTCTTGGGGTTGACCCGGAAAAAGGCATTTATCTCAAAGGCCTCGGAGATCTCCTCAACGAAATGGAGCTGTCCAAGAGAAGCACTGAGGACCGACCTCTCGGTTTTAGCTGGTATGATGGCAATTGTCCCTTTTTCAACTATCGGATTGTGGATTCTCCCCAAGATGGGACCAGTCTGACCCACGGAGAGATAGTGGCCGCTATCCTGACTTTCAGTCAGGAATGAAACAACCACACCAAGATTTTCTTGCTGCTGCTTTTCTCAAAGGCAGTGAGGTCATTCGGCCTTGAGTTCTTTTTTTAAAATTTTCCCGGTTGCCGTCATAGGCAGGGAATCACGAATCTCAACCGTATGGGGATACTTATGCGCCGCCATTTGTTCTTTCGACCACTGAATGAGATCTTCCAGAGTTGCCTTCTGGCCCCCTTTGAGAACGATGAGAGCCTTGATCTCTTCGCCATGTTTTTTGTCAGGGACGCCGATGACTGCGGCGAGAGATACGGCGGGATGGGTCATCAAAATCTCTTCAACTTCGCGGGGATAGACGTTGAATCCGCCCCTGATGATCATGTCTTTGACCCGATCCACGATGGTTATGAGATTTTCCAAAAATGACAGCTGTTTTGTCCGGGTTCTCTTGAGCACTGTACTCGAAAACAGTGGCAAAATTTAGCATATAATCCTCCTCCGTGTTGCCTAAATTCCGACATAGACATATCACACACTCTCGCATGTTTCAAGAAAGATCAGTAATGTCTGGAGATCCAATATCAGTGAGGGTCAGAAAAATGCAAACTAACGAATTTTTCGGGCTTCGGAGGTGTGTCCGCGTTGTGTTAAAAGGAGTCTTTCGATGTTCCCGTCAGTTCCTTTGAGAAACCGGATTTCAATGTAAGGATCCACAGAAAAAAACTTGGTCTGGCTGTCGACGAAGAATTTTGTCGGAGCCTGACCTGTAGGCGTAATCCACAAATAGTAATCTTCGTGGGTCACGGTCAGGATGTAATCCGGATTGACTTCATACTCTCCGACATACTGCGGGTAGATCGACGGATCAAGCCTGAAGTATGTCTTGATCTCCGGAATAAAATGGGGCCACCTGTAGGCTTCCGAGATACTTCGAAGCAATTCTTCGATCAAGTAAGCCCCGTTGGCTGAGTTGACCATTATGACAGCTCCTTGACCCCGCGCCGGATAGGCAACCAGACAACACTGGAATCCCTCTGTCTCCCCCCTCTGTGAGAAATACAGGTTGTCCCCTTCGTCTGCAATATCAAATCCAAAGCCTTTGTTATCCAATCGGGGGGTCAGCATCATACGCACAGAGTCAGGAGACGCGATTGTCTGAGACTGGCCCATAGCCGTTTTCATGATATCAATGGCAAACAGGGCCAGGTCTGACGGAGTCGACCATAATCCCGAGGCAGCAACCGCAGGATATTGAAAACACCCCCCTTCAACAGGCACGCCCTCTCGGTTATGGCCAACCACTGCTGATGGTCTGAGGCTATCCGACAAGGGCATCTTAAAGGTGCTTTGTTTCAATTCGAGAGGCTCAAGCACAGTCTCCGTCAAGATTTGATGAAAGGGTTTTCCTTCCAGGTCTTCCATGAGCTTCTGCAGGACGGCATAGCCGAGCTCGGAATACTGAACTGCAGAACCCGGTGTTTCATAAACATACACACCGGGAGAATCAGACGGCTTTCTTCCCTCGAGTATATCGATAAGCGCAGGCGACTGTTTCCCAGTTGGATAGCCGGCGAGCTTGAGAGAGGCCAAGCCTGCGCTGTGGTTGAGAAGGTGTGCAGGAGTGAGCTTTTTTCGCCTCATGACAGTGCCGAGAGGAACCTTCCAGGACTTGAGTTGTGTATTCACATCCGTGTCCAGTCTAATTTTTCCTTTCTCGGCCATAGCCGACACGGCCAAAGCTGTCAGGGATTGGCTCACCGAAGCAGCCTGGAAAAGCGAATAGGGAAAAACAGGGTTTTCGGTACCGGTTTTAACCACACCGTAACCCTTTTCCCATTCGACGGCATAGCTGTCAATCACAGCGATACTGAGTCCGGGAACTCTGTAAAAGAGCATACGTTCGTCCAGGGCCATCCTCTCTGGATTCTCGCCTTTGAACACAATCGCTTTGAGCAATCCTGATTCGACGGACTTAATCCTTTTGCGCGTGAGCGATCCTTCTGTTTCGCAGCCGATAAAAGCAAAGGCGTTCACTAAAAACATTAGACCAATGGCAATGAATTTCATTATTCTCACCATACTAGTCTTCCTTTCCCCGTTTATTGAGAGAGGGAATAACCATCTCATTCTTTTCTTTATGAAATAATTCAAAGATTGTCTCGAACCATGAGCTCATTTCATCAGAAATCTGAACAGAAGAAAATTCGGCATTCAAGATGAGATTGAATGAGTCCGTCAACGTGCATTCGCAAAAAATTTCTGACTTAACGCGGTCGTCCAAAGACAAAAACCCAGCTTGCTCTTTCGCCTTCGCGATGACAACCACTCTGTTCAACACATCAGAAAATTGAGAATATATACAGCTATCATACTTTTCCCGGCGCCCTAAATGGCGGGGATCATCAGAAACAAGAGCCACGATCTCGCACATTCCACCGGCCAACGCGTGGGATTCTAGGGTGATCATCACAGTCTCCCGTGGAATGACATGTTGAAGGAGGTGAAAGAAAAAATTATGGAAAAATCCAACAATCTTAGGATGGATTTGAGCGAGATGACAAAAAGGGCCGAGCCCCAAATACAAATTCAAATTCTGCATAGCGCCTTCCTCATTTTAGACCATCTTCTTGAAGTTTACATCATTTGTGTACTGCATTTGAGATTGCAATTCTTTAAAATGGGCAATTCTTCCTTGAATTGTGCGCTTTCGATTCTATTTCGCGGAGGAATCCAGTATTCCCGCAATGACTACCGGACAGCCCCCTACGCCATGGTGGGAACAAAACTCTGGATATTGCACTTCGATATTGTCCATCCATTCTGGAGAGGAGCGACACCTGCGTACAGACATAGATTCATGTTTTCCTTTTAGATTGAGTAAGTTTAGGGCTCAACCTGAATAAATATCTTCTCGTGGAAGTCAATTTTCGTTCAGGAGAAGTGCCCGCCCACTGAGGGATTTGTTGTATTGCCCCTTTTCGATGCTGATCTTCCCGTTGACAATCACGTATTCGATTCCGGATGCGTACTGGTGCGGGTTCAGGAATGTGGCATTATCCTGAATCTTTTCCGGGTCAAAAACAACAAGATCGGCTTTATATCCTTTGAGAAGAAGGCCTCTATCGCTCGACCTGAGAAGTTGTGCCGGAAGCGAGGTCATTTTCCTGATACCTTCAACCAGTGAAAGGAGTCTCTCCTCGCGGACGTATTTCCGCAGCACTCTTGGAAACGAACCATAGTTTCGTGGATGGACACTTTGTTGTTTATAGGGCACGGCGCTGCCATCAGATGACACCATCACCCAGGACTTCTTCAACGCATGCTGGACATCATCCTCCGACATGGTGCTTAAAGATATAATAATGTCGTTTTTCTCCTCAATAAACAGGTCCGCGGCAATATCAAACTCCTCTCTCCCCTGCTCCTGGGCCAGGTCGCAGAACATCCTGCCGACAAGATGGGTGTTTTTTTTGGCATCCATGATCGTGAAATTATACCAGCCGCCCTTGGCTACCCAGTTCACCTTATCCGGATCCCCTTCGAGGGTCAACTTTTTTATTTTTGCCCGCTTGGATTTGTCCTGGAGAGCTTCGGCCAATTCATCGACATAGCGCTGTGAGAGCGCCTTCCTTTCCTCCTCTGTCAGATTTTTGTCTCCAGCTTTAGTCTCTATTTCAGAAAAGGGTTCCATCCCCTTGGGAATATGGAAAATGATAGAGAGGGGCGTGGTGGCTGATTTGCTGTAAGGATACATATCTGCAGTAATCTCAAGGCCGCGCAAACGCGCCTCTTCCACAAGTTTTACAGCTTCAAACATGGATCCCCAGTTCAGTTTTCCAGAGGCCTTGAAGTGCGCAATATTGGTGCGAACACCGGTAGCCTCGCCAATCCGGATTGTCTCCTTGACAGCCTGGACAAGCTCTTCTTCTTCGCTGCGCATGTGGGTGCTGTATATGCCCCCATACTCGGCCACTATTTCAGCCAGAGCGACAATTTCTTCGGTTGAAGCATACCGCCCCGGAATGTACTGCAATCCGGTCGACATTCCCCAGGCTCCTTCTTCCATCGCCTTTCTGAGGATGGTCTTCATTTTATGAAGTTCCGCCTGCGATGGATCACGGTCTTCATTGCCTAAGACGAGCCCACGAACGACCCCGATACCGACAAGTTGAATGGCATTGGTTCCTATCCCCTGCTCATTCCATACTGCCGTGATTTCCCGAACCTCATTGGAGCCAAGGCCGCAGTTCCCCCCGACAACGGTTGTCACGCCCTGCGAGAGATAATTGAGATTAGCGCGTGTTTCCGGGTTCGCCAGTCCAGTATCGCAATGGGTGTGCATATCGATGAATCCCGGAGAGATAACCAATCCTTCAACATCGATGACCTTTTTTGCCTGCATATTTTCCAGCTTCCCGATAGCCGCAATCGTATCACCCTTTATACCGACGTCGCCGAGGAACCACGGATTCCCTGTGCCGTTGATAATCTTCCCATTCTTTAGAATGATATCAAAATCAATCTCATACAGGGCCAATCCTGAAAGACCACAAACTGTTCCAATGAACACAACAATAGCGAATATGACTTTGGCCTTCATCTCTCTCTCTCCTTCAACGGGCTTGCCAAATGACCAACCGAAAATTATACACCATTCAACTAGATTTAAAAGCATCTTTGTTTCATGATGGCATAAAGCTTGCAGATGTATTCCTACGATGAGAACTGTGTATCAGTAAAGGAGGTGAGATAAAAAGGATTATCTCTGTAGCGGTCAAGAAATGTATCAGGATAGCGCCTGGGCCTGTCTTTGCGTTTTTAGTCGAAGCTGCCACAAAAACTGGACTCAGCGTGGCTTTCCCTCACGAGATAAAGACTTGTATTGCGATTCACAAACGGGTGCTCGAATCAGTTCAATTTTTGGGCTTCTTCCTAATCCCAAGGTAGTAAGCCGTGTTGGCGTGAGGATCGATCTTTGTCTTTATAATGCCCGGCAGAGCGCTCAAGACCGGATTTAAGCCCGGGCCGTGTCCGGCCAAATCGCTCCAGCCGTGAATGCAAACACCTATGGTCACCGCACCCTCATATCGTCCACGTCCATAATAGTCGTAATGGTTCCTTATGGCCACTAGATCTCCAAGCTTCAGCCTCTTGAGACCGTATTTTTCCACAATATGCGGATCGGTAGTCTGTATATCATAATCGACAGCTTCAATTGTCGGACCGCCTATCCCTGATCCCATGATATAGCCGTCAATTTCCATCACTACAGGAACCACAAGCTGTCCGTCCTCTATAGAGATGCCCATGTTCTCCAGCAGTTGAGGGGATAATTTGTTCACGCGCACATCCTCAAAGCCTTCAATCTTGAGACCCACACCCTCGGCCTTGACCTGAATTGCATCGTTCAGAGCGAGTTTTTCGATGACCTTTTTGGGGAACCAGCAGAGATCATCCGAGCCGGCATGTCGGCCGATATAATACCCCTTGGCCCCCGCAGCTTCACCGGAGACAACTCTGGCTTCATTGCCGATACACGCAAGAATGGCTATGGCGCACTCATACGGAGACTCGCGGTCACGTCCCTGGACCGTAACATCGGGCTCGACATGATCCGCGTTGGCCCAGCCATACGCAGGATCTCCGAGAGATACCGTGTAGTTGATCGAAGCCATACCGATAAGCTGTTTTGGCTTGCCGTCATACGTTACCGGATATCCCCAGCCCCCATAACCACCGGCCGGCTGGACAACCGCCTTGACAGCCGTGGTGATGAGTTTGTCCTTATTGGTTTTGAGCACAGCAGGTCTGTCTTTTGCGGTATTCGACCTGGCTGAAAGTGTTTGATAATCGGGCTTTTCTCCTGCAATCATTTTGATACCCAGATGTTTGCCTATGTTAGCTGCAGAGTCGATCCTGGCCGTCAGTTTGCCAAACCTCGTCGAGAGGATGGGTGTGACGCCGATGCCCAGACCGGAGATATCGCTCGGCCCGCTGCAGACAACGCCCACTGTTGCCCCACCTTTATAATAGCCTTTTCCATAGTCTGTTTGTGTGTCTTGGAGGAGTACAAGATCGCCGAAGCGCAAATCATCCAGTCCGTATTTGTCAATATCGGGAGGATAACAGGTTTGGATATGCCAGTTGCCGTAGGTGGCTGATCCGCCGGATCCCTGTCCGACCAGGACAGCGGGGATTTCTTTGACAACGGGCACTTCCAGTGTTTCACCCATATCCAATATTCCGAGCTTTTCCAGAAGATTGGGTGCAATGCCGTGAACATGCACATCATCAAAGCCCTCTATCTTAAGACCAATGCCGCATCCCTTCCCATGAAGCATGTCTCCGATGGCCAGTTGGTCCAGAGTCTTGTCATTGAAATGGACCAGCACATACCGACCGAATTTACCGATAACAATCCCCGTGTCACCGCGCGCTTTTCCTCCCAGGACTTTTATTTCATTCCCGATGGAGGCATAGCTGTAATAGCTGGCACCAGACCTCGCATCACCCGTACCCGTGGTGGCAACGCCCATGGTCGCCCTGTCTCCACATGCCCAACCGAACGTATAGTCGCCGACTTTAAGATTATAGTTGATCCCACCCACGCCTATAGCGCGTTTGGGTTTTCCATTCCAAGTTGTCGTGTATTGGAATTGCGGGGATGCCGGAGCAATCTGGCCCTGAATGGCTATGGTTAAAACCTTATCTTTGTTTGTCGATATGGGCTTTCCCTCATTTTGGCTTGTCGCCATGTTTGAGTTGAGCAAAACAAGAGCCAAACACAGAAAAAAACCGAAAAACACATAGACTCTCTTTCTCATTGTGTCCTCCTCCCAAAAGAATGATTAAAACAAAGATTATTAAGCCTAAACGAGAATGTCAAATTTATTCTTGATAAGATAGAGGGGACAGGATAAAATCTTGCCTCGAGGATTGGGGATAACAGGAAAGACAAAATGGAATCACTCATACATCCCAACGATTCGTGGACCATCTGGACTATCGTTCTCTGCTCAGTAGCTCTGAGTATATATTTGGAACAACACTATAAATGGGCTTCAAAAATGACCGGCCCTGTCATCGCCATCGCCATCGCCATCCTGCTGTCAAACACGAGAATCCTTCCGCTGCAATCCCCGAGCTACACCGTGATCGAGGACTATTTTGTACCACTGGCCATCCCTTTGCTCCTCTTCCGAGCCAACATCTTCAAGATCATCAAGATAAGCGGATCAACCTTCGGGGCTTTTCACCTATCTGTGTTGGGGACAGCCATCGGCTGCATCATAGCCGCCTTTATCTTCAACGGGATCATCCCCTTCGCGGCTCAGACAGCCGGCGTGATGACGGGGAGCTACTCCGGAGGTGCGGTCAATTTTGTTGCCCTGACAGCCACATTTATGCCTGCCGAAGCATCGGATATTTCACGCTTCACTGAACAGATCAATGCCCTGATGGTCGCTGACAACATCATTATGGCCATCATGTTTTTTGTCTTGATGTCTTTGACAGGTGTCCCCTTTTTCCGGAAAAGATACCGCATGCCGCACCAGAAAGCGGTCGAGCAGGCCGAGGGAGAGGCCACACTTCAGGCTGCCAGTTTCTGGAAGAGAAAAGACATCTCGCTGCTGGATATAGCCAAGGCTCTCGCTCTGGCGATATTCATCGCTGCCGTTGCTCAGAAAATCTCAGGCTTGATCAAGTCGACAAGCATGCCTGATCTGCTTAAAGACATATTCGGCAATCCCTTCCTTTTAATGACCACCATTTGTGTCATCGCGGCAACGGTCTTTCACGAGCGCCTGGAAAACATTCACGGAGCCGAAGAGATGGGCACATATCTCATTTATTTCTTCTTTTTTCTCATCGGCGTGCCGGCAGACCTCAAACGGCTCATACTCACCGCTCCCCTTCTCTTCATTTTCTGCATCCTCATCGCCGCGATCTGTTTCGTCACAACGTTCGGGTTGGGAAGAATCTTCAAATTAAACCTCGAAGATTTGGGTCTCTCGGTTAACGCCGCTCTGGGAGGGCCTGTCTCAGCAGCCGCCATGGCCATTGCCAAAGGATGGAAGGAATTGGTGCTGCCCGCCCTTCTTGTGGGGATTTGGGGATATGTGATCGGCACATATCTCGGCGTACTGGTCGGGAATCTCCTCCAAACCCTGCTTTAGATAGTTGACACTGCCTTTAATCATCACCACACCCCCAATATTGATGCTTATAGGATGGGATCAGCGTAATAATGAATACCGAGCTATCGAATACCGAGTCCAAAGATGATTCTTAGGGAATGGAAGACATGAATTTGAAGATTACGACCCGGCACTAAACCCGTTTAGAGCTAGGAATCTGGATTGAGCTTCGATATCCATTTGGATTCAGAATTGGGAATGAGTTTCAGTCGTAGCGATAGCGGAGGTTGTGGAGAGATTCCAGACCTAGAAGTGCTGAAACCACAACACAGGGAATCCACATCCTCTCATCACTCAAAGCCAGCCGCAAAAACAGCATCACAGGCAGCAGACGGAACAAAGCCAGTGTCATGCCCAAATAGGACCATGGGAGCTCCTGCACGAGCAAAGAAGAGTCGGAGGAGCGGGATTTGGTCGCTTGCACAAAGACAAAAGCTGCCGCCAAAACCATCGCCCCAAGCCCGCAGATTGGAACAAACCAAGAGGGGAATTGACGGGCAATAAGGACGAAGACGACCACAAAACTGATAGAGCTCGCAAGGGCCAGGATTGTCAGCCATTTCCGCGATCTTGATTGCCCCGATCGAACAGCGAGCGTGTCTATGCCCCAAGCCAAGTCTGCATCATAGTCAAGAATATTGTGAAAATGGAGGTTCACCCACTTGTCCAGAAGCACAACCGGAAACAGTATGACAGGCCAGATCGGCGCAGGCCTCATCCAGAAGTAAGGAACGAGCACGTAGGCCAAGGCGCAAGCTAGACTATAGGCGAGAACTCCCCACACCCCGCGCTCTTTGAACCGAAGGGGTTTCAGAGAATACCCTAATCCTATCGCCGTAGCGCCGGCATAAGCGGCAAAACCTGGCCAAGGCCCTCCGAAGATCTGGATTCCCAACCCCAGGGCAAAAATCAGGATAACAACAGCAGCCCCAATCTGAGGACGCAGAGCACATATCCAGCGCTTCTTTCCCGCTTCCAGGTCTATAGGAGAGTCACAGAGATCATTAGCCAGAATATTGCCCAAAACCCAACAGCCTATGCTCAGAAAAACTGAAAAAAAGATAAGGATTGCGCCTTGGTCTTTTTCTGGTGTGAAGAAGGATAAATACACGGCCATAGGAAGCCAGAGCAAATTCATCTTGATAAGGCCCCTCTTCCCCAAAACGCTTTCGCGAAAGGCGACAAATGCCAGGGATGGGTGTCGATGAGATGTCATTCTAGGCGTTCCGCTTCTTTTCCTTCTTTTTTCTGACAGGACAAGAGTAATCCAAAGCATCTATCCTTCCGGATAAGGCGAACGCGGCTGCACGGCAGCCGCCCCCGCATCTCTCTACGAAGGTACAATCGCGGCAGATCTCCTTTTCCATTGGATTCTTCATCATCCGGCAAATCTCCGAATGATTGAACACATCCACAAGATCGTCCTTCCTAACATTACCCACCCAAGCTTCGGGAACATCAAGACAAACACAAGGGGAGAGCATGCCGGTCGGGTTGATAGTCAGACGGTCACGCCCCGCGCGGCAGCCTCGATTGACCACACGCACCCTCTTAGAAAAAGCCTTGACAACAGGATGATATTCCGCCCACGGAATATAAATCTCGATGAGCCAATGCTCCGGAAGAGCCATAAAAGATTCGAAAACAGGAGCCAGAAGCGTAAAGTAATCAGCGTCTTGCGCGTAGGCACCCTTGATGCGCCGCGTGTGAAGAGGTATGTGGACAGTCACTGTGGACCAGCCCTCTGAACTGGCCAGATTCAAAAGCTGAGGAATGCTTGTGATGGTATCAGGTGTTATCCGAACGGAAACAGTGGTGTGAAAATCATGGGCCTGGATGAGTCGCAAAACGGATAGGATGTGACCGAAAGAGCCCGGTGATGAACCGTGAAATCTTTCGTAGAATTCCGGATTGGCTGTGTCAAGGCTTATCTGAAAAGACTGCGTTAGCGTCTTGTCTTTGAGCTGTTGCAAAACATCCTTGGTTATCAGGCTCCCGTTGGAAGCGATACGGGTGGTGACCCCGAATCTGGCCATCTCCTCCAGGATTTGCACCATGTCGCTCCTCATGAACGGCTCGCCCCCGGATATGATGACGTCTTGAACGCCCGCCTCATGTATCTTTTGAACTGTTTGCAAAGCTTCTGTTTCGGACAGTTCGGTAGACAGGGGCTCTCCTGCATCAGTAAAGCAGATGGGACAGTGATAATTGCAGGCGTAGGTGACATTCCAGAAGAGTTTGTTCAGGGTGGAAGGCTCCATCCATGACCTTTCGCTCGTATGACCCGGCTTGAGTTTCAGTTTGATATCCAGCATCGTTTCTTTATCCTGCCTTTCACTGGAACGGATCCTCCCCCTCACAGGGAACGCCGCATTGACAGAGGGCACAGCCGAGGGAATATCCGTCTTTTCGCGTGCCGTTTTTTACGACCGGAGATGTCAGCATTTGCATTTCTTGAGGATACTGAGACAAATGACGCCGGCGCACGGCTTTGCGCATGGTATTGCATCTGAACTTGTTCATTCCGTTTCCACTCAAGGCACCCACAGGGCATCTCTCGATACACACTGCGCATTCCCCGCCCTCTGACTCAAGACAGGGTGCGCGATAATTCCGGCCGCTGACCTCAGCCGGCTCCAGATCGAGGTTGGTGACGATACTGCCAAAACGGACATGCGACCCCAGAGGTGTGATCAAACTGGCGTTCAAGCCAAAACGTCCCAACCCAGCCGCAAAAGCCACATGCCGCTCCGACCAGTTCGAGCTGAACTTGAGGACAGGAATTCGGAAGGCATCATATTCTTTGGTAACTGAAGGAGCCACAGCAGCGATCCCGCTATTTTGGCAGAGATCTGTCAGATGCAAGCAGAGCCGATGGATCAATGCCCCTCCGTTGTTGCGCGCCAAAGAGTAGAGTCTGGACGGCCAGGAAAGGTTTCTCTGGGATTGCCGGATGGTCTCCGAGTACGGCAGTGCCCATGATATGACGCGGACCGAAGAAAGATCCGCATCATTAGCCGCGTAACGCCTCAGTATCTTCCTGGGAAGAATATGATTGGGGCTGACGAGTTCTCTGTAGTCATCAAATAGAGTATGATCTCCATCCGCCACGCCGATAACGGGTTGGTCAAATATGGTCACTCCGTCGAAATCGACAAGGCGGTTATCAGGCGTTTGGGAGATAAAATCCCTTATCTTATCGATGATCCATGAAAGAGAATGTGTTGAGCTCCGCATATATTTCCTTGTCAATTCGAACTCTGTTTATTCAAACGCGAAGCTGCCGTGTTAATGTACCCCTGAAGATCCTGACGGCTTTCTGGCTTATTCATGGGACAAAATCCCCGGCTTTCTAGGCTTAGCTCATCCACATAGCTATGCCATAATTCGGCCAAGGTGTAATCTCTCAAATTGCCCAACGAAAAAGGCACAAAAGGACATGGCGTGACATCGCCCTGTGCCGTCACATAGATGACGAGCTTGTCATAAGAACAACAATTCGTCCGACTGGTTGGAAGTTCGAGATGGACAAGCTTGAGGTCGCAGTGCTGCCTCACTTCTTCTCTTTCCACATGGGATAAGACACGGTCGAAAGCAGAATCCCACCGACCCGTTGCTATGGGGAAGAAAATGAACACACCGAAAGCACCCTGCTCTTTGCCGAGTTTTATGATTTTTGCCAAGTCCGAGTTGAGGCTTTCTTTAGAAGCGTAAGTCAGAATCTGGAAATATAGTCCTGCCTCAGCCAGAAAGCGGATGCCCTCCACCGCCTTTTGATAGACGCCCTTCTTTTGACGCAGGGCATCGTGAGTCCGAGGATCTGAAGCATCCAGGGATACGCCGACCTGACTCACGCGCGCTTTTTTCAACTCGGCCACACATTCACGCGTGAGGAGCAGGCCATTCGTGTTCAGCCGGGTGATGAGACCGGCATCATGCGCATAACGCACAAGCTCAATCATATCTTTCCTTAAAAGCGGTTCCCCGCCTGAAAAAATGACCTCTAGCACCCCCAGCCGCTGCGCCTGATCAATGACATCTTTGATTTGATCTGTTGCCAATTCCTCCCCGTTTCCTTGAAAGGCTTGGGCAGAGCAATGAACACAATCACACTGACAGCTATAAGTCACGCCAATGTCGATAAAGACCGGAATAGACATGCCGCTAATTCTCCTCAAGGCATACCGAAAAAGATGCCTCCAAGCTTTCAGCGATTTGTTCTTTATATACAGGCGCAGAATTCTGTAATTTCGATTAAGAAAAGCCAAGGCCCGGGGCCGAAAATTGTGTGCGGAATCCATCCTAGTGCTGATTGATGAAATACCTTTCCAAGGCTATGGAAAACCAGGGAGTGTACTTCCGAATACTGTACCGGATATCTTTCTTCAAAGCAGGGAGAGATAGAAATTGAAATTCTGAAATTTCGCTGAGATTGACAGAGAGACCCATTGGATCGACGTCTCTAACTCTATAGACATCACAGATTTCGTTCTCTGATCCGACTTCTCCGTATTTTGCCTGGTAGCGAAACTTGAAGAGATACTCCACACTTTCAGAAACGATACCGATCTCATCTTGCAGCCTCTTGAGCACGGTGTCACGATTGTTCTTATCTTTGAAGTAGTGACTGGCAACCGTTCCATCCCAATATCCGGGCCAGAGGATTTTCTGGACGCTTCTCCGGGCGATCATCAATTCATCCTCTGCGTTAAAGACCATGACGAGAAAGGCACTGTGCAAGAGGCCCTCGCCCGCATGGCACACGTCCTTCTTTTCTTCTTTGAGAAAGCGGCCCTCTTCATCAACCAGACAAAGATATTGATGTCCGTTTTTTTTCTCGTTCATAGTCATTCAAACACCTTGGATGAAGAGCTGCAAAAAAGCTTCCTAATTACAGGATGAGATAAAAACCTCCCAAACAAAGTACAAGGAAATATCACAATCAACCCAACCTGTCAACACGAGTTCTCTTGCGTGGCGCTCCATCGAGAGAAGCATTTCCAATACCGCGTGACGAATGATCAGCGCGGTTTTAGAGTTGCCCACTCCATCGAGATTGCGGTTGACGGAAGGACTGTCTTATAGTAATACAACCAGAGAAGATTTTTTAAATGAATCTGAAGCGCTACTCCAAAAGAACATGGATCATATCCAATCCAAGAATCCTGTACCGAATTCTGCGTGGTTTTGTTCGAGGGCTGCTGTTCAAAAAAAACACGTTGAGGACATTGCACATCCTGCCCACCTTTAATTGTCAGGCGACCTGTCAGATGTGTTCTGTGGCCAAATTCAAAAAAAACGAGAACCGCGCCCTGACGCTTGACGAATACGCATCTTTAGCGAATCAGGCGGCCCGGATGGGCGCCATTGCAGCCACATTTGTCGGAGGAGAACCGCTGCTCACGCGCGATCTTGACAAGATTATTGCCGTATTCAAATCTCATCATTTCTACATCAGCATCGTTACCAACGGCATCGCAATGACCAGCGAAGGCCTGAAAAAACTCGGAAAGGCCGGGCTCGACGCCGTCTTCTTCGGACTTGAAAGTCTCGATGAAGAGATCAACGACGAACTGAGGGGATATAATGGACAATGCCGTAAGGTATTGCAAAATATTGAATTATGTAAAAAGGAGGGGTTTCTTGTGGGTTTGTGCACAGTTCTCTTCCCAGAATATGAGGAGCGATACATCGAACTCGCGGAGTACTGTCAGACAAAAGGACTATCCATGGCCCTGCCGTCTTTAGCCGGAGTCGGGGCCGCCGAAGAGGCCGGCGCGGCGACCCAGAAGGAGTATGAACAAATTCAGGAGCTCATGAATAGATATCCTCATCTCAGCGTAGACTGGGCGTTCTCGTATTTTTTAAAACCACGCTGTCCCTCGGGAAAAGAAAAGATCGCCATCACCTGCTACGGCGATGTGCTCGGCTGCACCCTCAACCACATCTCTTTCGGCAACATACAAGAAGAACCTCTGGAAAAAATTTGGAAAAGAGCGGGCCAATTTTCTCAGTTCAGAAAAAACAGCGACCGGTGTCTTGCCGCTTTTGATGAGGAGCACATAGAGAATTTTCTGGCCCCGCTCGTTCAGTTTGATGAAAGCCCGGTCCACTACAAAGACCATCCCAATATAAGCCCGGGGAGAGAACCCGGCCTCTTCGAGAAATAGCGACAATGCACATAGGATTGCAAACTTGGGGAAGCGATGGAGACATCCGTCCGTTGATTGCCCTTGCCGGCGGCCTGAAATCAAAGGGATACGAAGTGACACTGGCTGTAACCAGCACCGAGAACCGGGATTACACATCCATCTGCGACAGGCTCGGTATCGATTACATCAAGGTTCCCCGGCACATCGACTGTGATGTTGAAATCCTGGGGAAAAAAATCCATCGGATCAGAAACAGGGTGAAAGCCCTGAAGTTCTTGGCTCAGGAAATCTATCTCCGTTTTTTGGACGACATGTATTCGGCTGCCAGGCAACTCTGCGAGTCATGCGACATTGTCGCAGGACATTTCACCGTTTTTCCGTTGAAAATGGCCTCCATTCAGACAAAAACGCCCTATGTGAGCACAATCCTCTTCAGGGGGTGTGTTCCCAGCATCTTCCGGCCCCCGGGAAGATTTCCGAATCTGGGCCGCCTGGGAAATTACCTGGAGTGGAAGCTCATCCAGGATCTCATCGACTTCATCTTTAAAAAGGATGTGAAGCGGTTCTGGAAGAAAGCAAAAATCAACTGCCCGAAACATGTTTTGCCGGACGCCTGGGAGTCCGAAAGTTTGAATTTGATTGCAGCCAGCAGGGTGTTCTGTCCGCCCCAGCCCGACTGGGGAACGCGGTATCGTGTTTGCGGTTATTTCCACATCCCCGAATCGCTCGAAACCTGGCAGATGCCGAGTGATCTGGATAAATTTTGCGAAGATGGAGACAGGCCGGTCTACATGACCTTTGGGCTTCTTCAGCCGTATTACCAGGAAAAAAACGTGGAGCTGATGCTCGCTGCCTCAAAGCTTGCGGGATGCAAAACGATCATACAGACGTCCTCACCAAAATATCCGCCTCACAGCCGTGACGGCAATGTCTACTTCATCGACAGAGCCCCGCATCACCAGGTTTTTCCAAAGTGTGCCGCCGTTGTCTACCATGGCGGAGGCGGAACAGCCCATTCCGTTACCCTGTGCGAACGGCCCTCGGTTGTCGTCGGATTCAGCAACGAACACATGGCCTACGGGCAAGACTTGTACCTCTTAGGCGCCGCTCCCAAACCCATCCGCTACAGAAAAGCCACAGCGAAAGACATTGCCAGCAGAATTGAGCAGGTGATCAACACACCCCTGATGCAGCAGCGCGCCATTGAACTGGGAAAAATAATGCGACAGGAAGAGGGAGTTAAAAACGCGGTTGACGAGATCCAAAATTTGGCTGCCCTGAAGTCATAAAACTTGCCGCACAGCAGATGCCATGGACTCTTCAACGTCACAGTATATGGTTCTTCAATTCCTCCCATAAACGGTCATAAGCCTTAGCCGCTTTTGATTGGGGTGCATAACGGGCTACGGGCTCGCGATGATAGCCCATCTTTTCCACATCGACAGAATAGGGAATGAATGTTCTCAAAAACTTTCTCTCTTCAGGGTGCCTCTGCGCCACGATCTCCGTGTGCATCTTCTTGCGTTGCTCCACCATAGAGTAAAAGGCCACGAGTTTTGAACTGTCCAGGTTTTTCTTATGGAAAAAACTCCACAGTTTTTCGTAAGCGAGAACCGAGAGCGTGGTGGGAATAACAGGGATCAAAACAACATCTGCGGCATCAAAAATATTTTCGCTGACAATAGTGATGTTCGGCGGAGAGTCGAGAAAGATCCAACGGTATTCCTTGTTGAACGGAAGGATCAGGTCTTTGAGACGACTCTTCGACTTCTTCACGCTCTTCAAGACGATATCCATATTACGATAGGACATGTCGGCAGGGTGCGCATCCAGTCTGTCATAATCTGTACCCCTGAGGCCGGAGTCCACGGCTTGTTTTCCTTTGATCAATTTTTTGGCCTGTTGCCCTCTTGAGGGCCTGACCCTGAAGTAAAAGGAGGCCGATCCCTGAGGGTCCAGATCCATGAGAAGCACGGGATGCCTTTCTTGAGAGGCCAGATAGGAGAGGTTGACCGCTGCGGCGGTTTTTCCGACACCGCCTTTCACATGGTAGAGGGCAACAATGCTCACGCCTGCGGTCCTCCCTTGGATCGCGGTTGAAAAAGCTTTGTGAACATGACCCTGTTTTTTTTGGAACTGAAGTCCTCGAATCTCCGTTTGAACTCCGAGCGAACGGATTTTTGCCTTTGGGATAGGGCAGTGATCAAGCCGCCGATGGCCGCTGCCGTCAACAGGGAATTCGGTCTGCTCTTTTTGATTTGAGTGAAATACTCCCGCAAATGCTCCTGCTGCACAAAAAGATCATTGAAATCGCCAAGATTGTCCTGCAATTTCTTCAATTGCCCTATTAGAGTGAGTATGTTTTTTTCCGGAAAAAGAGAGGAAAAAAACTCCAGAAGATACCTCAGTTTTTTACAGTCGATACGCAGCCGGTGCAAATGTTCATCGGATGAATCATCAGCGATGTTCTGGCCATCACGGATTATCTGTTTGTATCTTCGGAAAATGAATCGCTGCGCCAGCTCTAAAACCGGCCGCTGCGCATTCTTCGCTTCTTCGACTGCGTAGACACTGTTCGAATCGATAAAGCCTTCCCACCGGGATACAAGATTTCTGTAGGAAGCGCTGTTCAGGAATTTTTTCACGTTTCGGAGCTCAGCTTTCCTGGCTTCTGAAATATCCTGGAAAAAAGGATCCAGACCTCCGACAAGGTGTTCCGGCAGCAGAGCACGATACTGCTCTTGCTTCAAGAGGTAGACATCCAAATCCCTCAATATGTTTGTCGTTTTTCCCAATATGGAAAAGTCCTTCCTGAACTGGTTAGATTTTTCACCGGGAAAAACACCTTTGATTTGACCGAGCGCGGAACGGACGCGGCGGCTGGCAACCCGGAAATCATGCAGAAATTCTGTATCGATGTCGGCTTTGACACCATCGACATTGCTTGTTATCACGCCGATAAGATAGCGCAAAATCATCCGCATGGCCTGAACAGAAAAAAGATCCGGAGCCAAGTCGAGTTTGAATTTTGACGTGTAGTCTCCCGGTGTCTTCCCCACAGAATTCAGCAGTTTTCGATACAGGTCTTCTTCTTTCTGAACCACATCCCTTTCTTGAAGAAATTGCCGGAAATTCTGAAGATCTTGATTGTATCCCCGGATGGGTTGGAGCGTGAGTGAATGAACATTTTGTCCTCTTCGGGTTTCGTCATTTATATGAATGTGATTGTTATGTATCCTGATGACTGTTTTTTCATCCTCATTCAGAATGGACAAGGAACGGTGCTTGTTCTGGACGGCGGCAAGTGGCAGAAGCGCTCTAACATCCAGCAGGGGTTTGAGCACATCCTTCACAGGACCCTCGGGAAATTGCCACCAGAATTTTGGTGTTGCTTTTTTAGGCCACAAGACCTTTGACCTCGGCTCAAGTGTTGCAACATGGGCAAGATACACATCCTTCACTTCCCGGACAAGAGTCAAGTTCTTTTGAAAAAGGCGCCAGTCGAATGTGTCATGAAAAACCTGAGTAATGACCGGGTTTGATTCTGACCGGGTGGAATAGTGCTGACGAATGTCTTTCCACAGCTTTTGCACCTCAATCGATTTGATGGCATACACGAATAAATCTGTCATCGACCTTTTGCCCTTGTTTCTATGTGAAATTAAAAAACACGTGAATTCAGAACTGGGATAACCGCATGTTTCCCCGTCCGGCCCGGCTGAGAGTAAACCTGATATTTTCGTCCAAGGCCAAGTTTCGCAGTGTCCCTATCATACAAACTGCCTCTCACCAGGTCAAACAATTTTCTGAATTCAGCGATTTATTTGATGTAGCCCAGGCTTCTAAAATCTTCCAGCATTTCATTATCCAATGTCTTTTTCTTTTTGGTTTCTATCGTCTTCTCCCCCGTCTCATAGGTGGGCACTCTGTGGACTTGACGCCGGCTCTTAAAAGCCTCTAAAAGGACTTTGCCGTCCATATCTTCAGCCACAGGAAGAGAAAAAAGATGGAGGAGAGTCGGAGTGATATCAAAGATATGCGCATTTTTGATTGTGCTGCCTGCTTTAATTGCCGGGCCTTTCAGGATGACTATGCCGTTAGCCAGTTTTTTTGTTTTGTAATGACTGTACCCGTAAGAGCTGAAATTGAATCCGTGATCAGACACCACAATCACAGTCGCGTTTGCCGAAGCCTGGTTCACAATACGCCCGATAATGTTGTCCGTATAGACATAGACGGGCTCGACGATAGCTGCCATGTTTTGATAAAGCAGCTTTTCTGTTTCAGGTAAAGGTTCTCCGTATTTTTTGTTCTCGGCCCTCCATTTTTTCTCAAGATTCTTTGCCAAGAAAACACTGGCAAAGTGAGATGTCGGATCTATCAAACGAAAATAAACAGCTAAAACATCAACGTCCACATTCTTTTGGAGAGACAAAACGATATTTTCGATGGATTTCTCCTGAAGAAAAAACCGGCGAAAAAATTTTATCCTTCTTCTCAATTTTTTGGAGGGTGTCCGGTTGAAATTCTGGCGCTGTGACCAGTAATCGACAACCCCCTCTTCCTTGATGAGTTCGAAGTACTTTCTGTCTTTAATCCTGACGACTAAGGGGTAAACCGCATCTTTAATCTCTGCTGGATAAGTCACATTCTCCTCGGTGAGGTATTGGTCAATGCTGACGCGAAAACGGTCGGAGATCAGATACCCGTTCACCTCTTCGGCAGGATAGGTGCAAAACCAGTTTATGACACCTGTCCTGAAATTTTTCTCCCCGAGAATCTTCCAAAAGGTCTTAACCTTGATATCGTCCCCGGAATAGGGAATTTGGTTGCTGCTGTCATCCACATAAACCCAATCCAAAACCCCATGTTTGTTCATGCTCTTGCCCGTGGCGATGGAGGTCCAGATGACGGGTGATTTGGTCGGCCGTATGGTCTTCAGAATTCCTGAGCTTCCCTCGTCCACCAAACGGGCAATATGAGGGAGTTTTCCCTGTGCTAAGAGAGGATTTATGATATTCCAATCCGCACCATCAACACCTATGACGATCACGGAGCCAGGATTCGGATTCTTTACTTTTATCCAGAAGAAAAGGGCCGCCACTAAAAAAACGAAAACAACGGCAGAGAGAACAATCATTCTTCTCATAGTATTCATTCTAAAAACCGATCCCCAGGAAGTCAAACAGAACAGCCGAAACGACTTTCCTCTGGACAAATTTTATCTCACGGTGTATGAACAAGACATCGGTCGGAAAAGCCGCCGACCTGATCGTTCTGGATCAAAATCTCTTCGAGATCCCGACATGCGACATCCATAAAACCAAAATCCTGCTCACTCGCTTCGAAGGAAAGGAAGTTTTCTTCCGCTAAGAATTCACGGTCGTTGACATTGTGGGTTTAGAGTACTACTGAGCACCTGAAAAATAAAGCGCA